>ERZ1023180.26-NODE-26-length-72784-cov-516.836750_pt1 | contig 72784 bp, 69 predicted proteins | sample MGYA00380436_ERZ1023180 | MGnify/ENA primary metagenome ERZ1023180 (study PRJEB33173, sample SAMEA4830337) | metagenome | study: EMG produced TPA metagenomics assembly of the PRJEB25223 data set... | reverse complement strand
AATAATTAATAGAAATCAGCTTTTTTACATTGCCTAAGAACTTAATGTCCCAAGCCCTGACAATTCATCTAACCTTTTCATCAGTTGAGCGATTTTAATCTAGCCTTCAAATTTTTTTGGATCAGGTCCAATTCTCTTATCTTGATTTAAACCATCGATCCGCGTCATTTGTTCATCTGATAATTCGAAATCAAATATTTGGAAGTTTTCAGAGATTCTGTTTGGTGTTACCGATTTAGGGATTGTAACCACACCATGCTGCACATTCCATCTTAAAACAACTTGGGCAGGTGACTTTCCTAATTCTTGAGCAATGTCTTTAATTGTCTCATCATTTAAAATTTGTGCATTCATCAATGGTGACCAAGATTCCATCACGATATGTTGTGCTGCCAAATATAATTTCAATTTATGTTGCGTTAAATATGGATGATATTCAACTTGATTAATTACAGGTTTAATTGACACTTGTGCCAACAAAGCTTCCAAATGTTCAGGTTCAAAATTGCTGACACCTATATTTTTAACTTTATTATTTTTATATAAATCTTCCATACCTTTCCATGTATCAACCATTACGGCTTCGTTCGTGCCTGGCCAATGTACTAGATACAAATCTAAGTATTTTAAACCTAATCTAGATAAACTAGCTTCGTAAGCAGCTGCTACATTTTCACGACCGAAATCCTCAAAATATAATTTTGAAGTAATAAATAAGTCTTCTCTAGCAATACCAGTTGACTCCAATCCGGCACGAATGCCAGCACCTACTTGTTCTTCATTCCCATAAACTTTTGCGGTATCAATACTACGATATCCTTGTTCAATGGCATACTTAACACTTTCCATGCAATTTTCATCATTTTCCACACGAAATGTCCCTAAACCAATTTGTGGCATCGTGTTTCCATTATAAAATGTTTTAACCTCCATAAATATCGCCTCACCTTTTTGATGTATTATACCCTGTTATCATAACAAATCTGAGTTGAATACATGAGAAAAAACACTTAGAGAAATCAACCACTAAAATTCTAGTAATATCTCTCAAACATTAATCAAAATGTAAAAGCAATTCTGTTTAAATTATGACAAACTAAAAAAGCCGAAGTCACAACATATAGTCATCACTTCAGCCTAACATTTAGTTGAATGATTCAATTTTATCCATCATTTGTTGTAAGTCTTCCACGTTGTATTGAATACGACCATGGAATACAAATTTGTTAAAGAACTCGTCTAATTGTTCAGCACCGACAAGCACTTTGACAGCACTATTTTGATTATAATTTGAAATCGTTACATCGCCTTCATTTTTAGGATTAAAGTATAAAATTGAAGTTGGCGTATATTTGGCACCTAATTCTTTTTGTAAGTCTTCAGCCAATTGTTTAATCGCCTCAATTTGATCTGAATAATTTACAAATGATAATGAACGTTTGTCATCATTTTGATCCATCACAATAGTTTGCGGTCTAGATTTATCTAAATCCAATGTATCAAATACTTGTTCCATTGGTGGTAAATCTTTAAATTGACCGCCACTAATACCATTATAAACATGACCTTTTAACAATTGAGAATCAATAATATAAAGACCAGTTCTTGTTAATACTAAATGACTAATTCGTTCAATATTATTAAAGCCATCCTTTGGTAAAAAGATATTTGCCATAATGTGCATATCTTCTGGTCGAATTCGTTTTTCTTTAACTAATCTTTCACGAATACCAATTAATCTCATGTCCGTTACATATTCACTATGATTTTTCGAGAACAATTTTAACGCGTCAATCTCACGATCTTTTGTACTAACCATGTGATTATAATCTTCTTGTTGTTTTGTAATTGTCTTTTTATTTTGAATACGTTCTTTCTCTAAAGCTTCTTCATGAGACTTTTTAATGTTTTGTTCTTGTTGTTCATACTTTTCTTCTGTTTGTCGCTTAACTTTTTTCTTACTACCTAAGGCAACTAAGAAAAGGACAAAAAAGATTAATGCAATGACTACTGCAATAATGAGTCCAATGACTACCGGTGAAGATAAATCCATCACAACAACGCTCCTTTTTAATATATGAATAACTTTAATTATAATAGAAAAGCTAAAGATTTTCGATACATATTATCATTTATATACCGAAAATCTTTTATTTAGCTATATTCAATTCATCTTATTATTTTACTGCGTCTTTTAATTCTTCCACTTTGTCTAATTTTTCCCATGGGAATAATACATCTGTACGTCCAAAATGACCATAAGCAGCAGTTTGTTTGTAAATCGGTTGTTTCAAATCAAGCATTTTAATAATACCAGCAGGTCTTAGGTCAAAGTGTTTTCTAACTGCTTCAACAAGTTGCCCTTCAGAAACTTTACCTGTTCCAAATGTATCAATTGCAATTGACACTGGTTCTGCAACACCAATCGCATATGCCAATTGTACTTCACATTGATCTGCTAAACCTGCTGCAACAATATTTTTAGCCACATAACGTGCAGCGTATGCAGCTGAACGGTCTACTTTTGTAGGATCTTTACCACTGAAGCATCCGCCACCATGACGTGCATAGCCACCGTAAGTATCAACAATGATTTTACGTCCTGTTAATCCTGCATCACCTTGAGGTCCACCGATTACAAAGCGTCCTGTAGGATTGATGTAGAATTTAGTTTGTTCATTAATCAAGTTTTCTGGAACAGTTGGATAAATGACATGAGCTTTAATGTCTTCTTGAATTTGTTCAAGTGTCACATCCTCAGCATGTTGTGTTGATACGACAATCGTATCAATACGTACAGGGTTATCATTTTCATCATATTCAACAGTGACCTGAACTTTACCGTCTGGTCGTAAATAATTTAACGTACCATCTTTACGCACATCTGATAAACGTTTTGCCAATTGATGTGATAAATAAATTGCTAGAGGCATATACGTCTCTGTTTCATTCGTTGCGTAACCAAACATTAAACCTTGGTCACCTGCACCTGTTGCTTCAATTTCTTCTTCGCTATCTTTATCACGATACTCTAATGCTTTATCCACGCCTTGTGCAATGTCAGGTGATTGTTCATCAATCGCAGTTAAAATTGCCATTGTTTCATAATCATAACCATATTTTGCTCTTGTGTATCCAATTTCTTTAATTGTTTCTCTAACAACTTTCGGAATATCAACATATGTTGTTGTAGAAATTTCGCCGGCGATCAATGCCATACCTGTTGTAACAGTTGTTTCACAAGCTACACGTGCATTTGGGTCGTCTTTTAAAATAGCATCTAATATTGCATCTGACACTTGGTCAGCGATTTTATCTGGGTGTCCTTCTGTAACAGACTCTGAAGTAAATAATCGTTTGTTATTTAACATAGTTTGCTCCTTTAAATTTATATTACGAAAATTCTCTCTCTGTGAGCTAAATAAAAAAGACCTTCTAACTATTAATATAGAGAGAAGGCCTAATACGTCCATTCGCTCTTATCGTTCAGACCTATTTGTCTGCAAACGGTTTGGCACCTTTCTTTTATAAAAAAAGAGGTTGCTGGGTTTCATTGGGTCCATGTCCCTCCACCACTCAGGATAAGAGAATCCGTTAAAAATAATAGTACCTAATTAATGAATTAATGTCAATTTTTCACAAATAAATTTACAGTAAAATATTGTAGATTAATTATGTTAATGTGTTATACTAATTAAATGTAAAGGCTTACATTTAAATTATCGCTTTGGAGGGATTTAGGATGTCAGTAGACACATACACTGAAACAACTAAAATTGACAAATTACTGAAAAAACCAACGTCACATTTTCAACTTTCGACGACACAACTTTATAATAAAATCTTAGACAATAACGAAGGGGCATTAACAGAACTTGGTGCTGTTAATGCAAGTACTGGAAAATATACTGGTCGTTCGCCTAAAGACAAATTTTTTGTCTCTGAACCTTCATATAGAGATAACATTGATTGGGGAGAAATTAATCAACCTATCGATGAAGAAACTTTCTTGAAGTTATACCATAAAGTACTAGACTATTTAGATAAAAAAGATGAACTATACGTATTTAAAGGCTACGCTGGTAGCGATAAAGATACAATGTTAAAACTTACAGTCATCAATGAATTAGCATGGCATAATTTATTTGCTAAAAATATGTTTATTAGACCTGAATCAAAAGAAGAAGCTACAAAGATTAAACCTAACTTCACTATCGTTTCTGCACCACATTTTAAAGCAGATCCAGAAGTTGATGGTACTAAATCTGAAACCTTTGTCATTATTTCATTTAAACACAAAGTCATTTTAATCGGCGGTACTGAATACGCTGGTGAAATGAAAAAAGGTATCTTCTCTGTAATGAATTATCTCTTACCGATGCAAGATATTATGAGCATGCATTGCTCAGCAAACGTTGGTGAAAAAGGCGATGTTGCATTATTCTTTGGTCTATCTGGCACTGGTAAAACAACCTTATCGGCTGACCCACACCGTAAACTAATCGGTGATGATGAACACGGCTGGAATAAAAACGGGGTCTTTAATATCGAAGGTGGCTGCTATGCAAAAGCAATTAATCTTTCCAAAGAAAAAGAACCACAGATTTTTGACGCAATCAAATATGGTGCAATTTTAGAGAACACTGTAGTTGCAGAAGATGGTTCAGTGGACTTTGAAGACAATCGTTATACAGAAAACACGCGTGCCGCTTATCCAATTAATCACATTGACAATATTGTAGTACCATCAAAAGCAGCACATCCAAATACAATTATTTTCTTAACTGCGGATGCATTTGGTGTTATTCCACCGATTTCAAAGTTAAATAAAGACCAAGCAATGTATCATTTCTTGAGTGGTTTCACTTCTAAATTAGCTGGTACAGAGCGTGGTGTGACAGAACCTGAACCATCATTCTCAACATGTTTCGGCGCACCGTTCTTCCCGTTACACCCTACTGTTTACGCTGATCTATTAGGTGAACTTATCGATTTACATGATGTTGATGTTTATCTTGTTAATACTGGATGGACTGGCGGAAAATATGGTGTAGGGCGTAGAATCAGCTTACATTACACACGTCAAATGGTAAACCAAGCGATTTCTGGCAAATTGAAAAATGCAGAATATACAAAAGATAGTACGTTTGGTTTAAGCATTCCTGTAGAAATTGAAGATGTACCGAAAACAATTTTAAATCCAATTAATGCTTGGAGCGACAAAGAGAAATATAAAGCACAAGCAGAAGATTTAATTCAACGTTTTGAAAAGAACTTCGAAAAATTTGGTGAAAAAGTTGAACATATTGCTGAAAAAGGTAGCTTCAACAAATAAATTTGAATACTAATTAAAGAGCCAACCGTTGTTATAGTCTAACAATGGTTGGCTCCTCTTATTTTATGTGCTAAAAATTTATAGGCAATTTTATTACAACAATGCACATTTAAGGTGACCTTCATGCCAAACTCGCATCACTCATTTAATGGAAGCAGCACGTCTTCACATAAAGTACCGATTCCTTACGCTATGCATGTTGCCCCACTTTGCATAAAGTACTTATCGTTAACTCAACGCAAGTTGTTCCTATTCACAAAAAGCACATACAGTTATCTGCATGGAGCACATTTTCATTGAAAGCGCATACCCCTCATTCAACGTATATCACACATCTTCAAAGCTTGATAGTTCCCATGCGCACACCACGTTTCATACTAGCTATGCGAATCAACTTGGTTCATAAACTCTTTAATATAAGTCAATGTTTCAACCATCGCTGGTGGTCTTGGCACATGTCCTTCTGCCATTTGATAAAATGTTTCATGCGTAGCACCTTTTAACTCTAGTTGGTCCGCTAAATAATACGCATGATGAATACCAACTTGCTGGTCTTTCCCTCCATGTACAATTAATATTGGCGGACTGTTTTCATTAATGTTTGGAATCGCTTGGCGTGCCTCATATGCCGCTCGATCTTTTTTCGGATGACCAATCATTCTTCGTAGCATGCCTCTTAAATCGACACGTTCTTCATACATTAAATCAATATCTGAGACACCACCCCAGATTGTATAACTTGTTACTGGTAAGTCTTGAAATGTCAACAATCCTTGTAAACCACCTCGCGAAAAACCAACCATGTGGATAAATGCATGTGGATATTTATCATGTAGCAATCTTAATAGTTGCGTCACATCATTTAAATCGCCACGATAAAATTCGTCTTTACCTTCACTCCCATTGTTACCTCGGTAGTATGGCCCAATCACTAAAGTTTGACTATCTGAAAATTGCATTAATCTACCTGCGCGCACACGTCCTACTTGACCTTTGCCACCTCGCAAATATACTACAATGCGATTTACTTCATGATGTGGTGTCATCATTAAAGCTTTTACTTGTAAGTCATCTGACAAATATGTAATTTCTTCGAATTGATGCGTAAAAGATTCAATTGGCATTCGTTTACGTTTGATAAAATCCAAGTGATTGCACCCTCTCTACGCATTTTAAAATAGTACTATCTTGCAGTAAGAAACTCCGTTGGGCGAGTTCAATATCATTGATACAGTTAAACAACACTGGCCCTGCTGTTTCTAAATAATCGTTCTTGCTTACCAATGATTCAACTTCGATAAAATATACATCTTTTACAAAATCAGTTTGATCATGTGTTTCAATGGTATATTGTGCTATGTAATGAATATTTTTAACTTTGGCGCCTGTTTCTTCATATAATTCACGGGTAACTGCTTCAGCACTACTTTCCCCGCGTTCCCTTTTACCACCAGGAAATTCAATACCCCGTAAATTATGTTTGGTAAAAAGCAATTGATTTTTAAACGTTGGAATAGCTAGCACATGATTGCCATCTGCTATCTCATTATCCTCTTTAAATGTCAAATTAACTTGACGATTATCTTTATCCCTAAACTTCACGCGCATCACATCCCTACATTGTATGTTAATATAATAGTTAATTACTATCGTTGGAGGCATTAATTATGAAAAAGATATTCTTGGCGATGATTCATTTTTATCAACGTTTCATTTCGCCACTCACTCCACCAACTTGTCGTTTTTATCCAACATGTTCAGAGTACACTAGAGAAGCGATTCAATACCACGGTGCTTTCAAAGGCCTTTATTTAGGCATCCGTCGTATTTTAAAATGTCATCCGCTTCATAAAGGTGGCTTTGACCCTGTTCCGTTAAAAAAAGACAAGTCAGCAAGCAAGCATTCACATAAACATAACCATTAATATGGTTGTAATTGAGTTATATCCACTAAAGGGGGGCGAAATTCGAGTCGCCCCTCTTTTAATATGCCTGATTTAGTAACCACATCTTGTTCAAAATAATAACCTGCTGGTGTAACATCTCCTGGATAATCACCTTTACGAGCAAGCATCGCTGTAAAATAGCGGCTTAAACCATATTCGTACATGCCGCCAATAACCACTTTTACACCATGACTTTTCAAAGTATCAATTGCCGTTTGCACTTTATCAATGCCACCTAGACGAAATGGTTTTAATACAACAACTTTCACATTGTATAATTCTATCAAATTAATTATGTCCGACAATGACGTCGCCTTTTCATCAAGAGCTATTGGAGGTATTGTTCCATCCACTACGTCATCAAGCATTGAGATATCTTTAAATGGCTCTTCGATATAAAGAACCTGTTCACGCGCTAATAGCTGTAACTGTGTGAAATCTTGACGATCCAATGACTCATTTGCATCTATAACCAATTGAAAGTGAAAGTCTAATTCCCGTAACACTCTAATTTGATGCATGATTTGAGGCGTCCATTTTAATTTAATTCTGGTCGGCTTTGTTGCTTTCAATGACTCTAGTTGTTTATTTGATAAGCCGCTCGCTGTCGCTCCATATGCTACTGAAAATGAAGGCAGTACATGAAACATTTGATACAATGCCATGACAATAGTTGCCCTTGCAGCAGGCGTATTTTCCAATGAATCTACTAATTTTAGTGCTGCTTCATACGTTTCAAATGATTTATTTCTATTATCTTCGAACCATTGCTCAATTACATGTTTCACTGAAGCAATTGTTTCATGATCATACCAATCTGTTTGAAAAGCGTTACATTCCCCGAAATATGCATTTCCTTTGTCATCAATCAATTCGATAAACAAACAATCACGATGCGTTAAAGTGACTTTCGGTGTTACAATTTGTGACTTAAATGGCTCACTATATTTATAAAAATGCAAAGCTGTCAACTTCATCAAATCATCCTCTATACAACTTATTTCTCTGTAATTTACCCGTTGATGTATAAGGTAAAGTATCAACCTTTTCAAAGTGTTTCGGTACTTTATATTTCGCTAAATGTTTTGATAAATATGCAATCAATTGTGCCTTTGAAATGTCACTTTCACTGACAAAATATAATTTAGGCACTTGGCCCCAAGTATCATCAGGATGCCCTACACATACTGCGTCACTGATACCTGGAAATTGCTTCGCTACCGTTTCAATTTGATATGGATAAATATTTTCACCGCCACTAATAATTAAATCTTTACGTCGGTCATAAATCATGACATAACCTTCATAATCTATTTCAGCAATGTCACCCGTATTAAAATAACCATTTTCAAACGTACCCGTTAAATCTGTTGGATACAAATATCCATTCATCACATTGGCGCCTTTAATCATTAATTCTCCATGACCTTCTTTATTAGGATTTTTAACTTTTACATCAACATTGGCACTTGGCATCCCTACAGTGTCAGGACGTGCATGCAACATTTCCGGTGTTGCTGTTAAAAATTGTGAACATGTCTCAGTCATACCAAATGAATTATAAATTGGCAGGTTATATTGTAATGCCGTCTCTATCATAGTGGCAGATAATTTAGCACCGCCGAGTAATATTTTTTGTAAATCATAAGGTTCATGTAAACCTTGTTGCATAAGCCAATTTAAAGTTTGTGGCACAAGCGAAATGTGCGTGATGCGTTCATTTTTAATTATCGTTAAAATTTGTTCGGCATTGAATTTATCAACAATGCGCACAGCAAACCCTTCAATAACAGCTCTTAAAAGTACACTGAGACCCGAAATATGATAAATCGGCAAGACAGATAGCCAAATTGTGTCATGATCAAATCCCAAACTCTCTTTACAACCGATTGCACTAGCATAATGATTGCGAAACGTTTGCGGCACCGCTTTTTGAGGACCAGTTGTCCCTGATGTAAACATAATCGATGCAATGTCATCTAAATTAAATGAAGTATTTAATATGTTGGACGGCGACTCTTTCGGCACCACAGTTTCATTCGATGTATCATATTGGATATCCATTGTCTTGTCCAACAAACCGTTCATTGTAATATCCGTTCCAGCGAATTCAATATCATCCAGCGATACAATTTGAAACCCTCGCAATTCCAGTGGCAAGGTACAAAAAATCAATTGTACATCGATTGACTTCATCTGATTCGTCATCTCATTAGGTGTCAACCTTGTATTAATCATCGCAATTTCAATATTTGCCAACCAACATGCATGTATTAAAATGATCGATTGAATCGAATTATCTATGTATAGCCCAACACGAGATTGTTGATAAGCCTTGAGTCTTTTAGCCAATAGACTCGCTTCACAGTATAAATTTTGATAAGTATAAGATTCTTGACCGTCTGTTATCGCAATATGATGTGCATTTTGTTGTGCTTGTTTATATAACCAAAAGTCCATGCGCTATTCCTCCAAAATCGTTTACATTATAATTATAACGATTTTATGACATTCTAGCAGTGGTTATGTTTAAAAATATAAAAAAGTAGACGAATTGATTCATTGATATGATTGTTATAATGCTCAATACATATCGTTATATCATTCGTCTACTATTATCAGTTATTTTTATTTAATTTTAGTGTCATTCTGTCATTTTGATGTGGTGATTTACCCATTGTTGCCACATCATCTGCAATGTCAATTGGTATACGATTCATGTCTTGTAATGCACTTAAATGGAATACTTCATCATCTAAATTTTCAATGAGATATACATAATATGTTATCTTATCCTTTTTATATTTTAACGTTTTCCAAAAGTCCGGCTTGCAATTCAATACATTATCCGGAATATATTCAATAAATAAGTAACGTTTGCTGCCTACTTTGTCTACGAAATATTTTGCAGTGCCTTTTTCTATACCTCTTATATGTGCATAGTCTGCTGAAAAGTAAATACTACCTATTGTTTCATTATGTTGTTGTATTTCAAATCGTTGGTCTACTATTTTATTATTTGTGCCACAACTACTTAAAAAAATCAGTAGATATAGCATTAAACATATTTTCATCCACTTGAATCTTAAAAACTTTTTCAAAAGCAACACCTCTAAAAATAAATACAATATATTATAACAAATAGAAATTATTATTTTGTTAAATTATGTTGTCATGTTCGTGTCATTTTGAGTTGCAATACAACTTTACAATTATTAAATTAACACTTCTACAACCCAAAAATATTTTTAAAGTTTTGAAAAAAATTAAAGTATTTCCACTACTAATTTGGTAAAATATGATTATGTGATATAGTGAAAGCGTTTTACACTTAATAACTCCCTCTTAAATGCATCCAGGTTTTATGTAGTAAATCATGAAAATAACATATAAATATAGAGGAGATTTACCTTTGAATACAGAGAACAACAAGAATCAAAACCAATCTGTTAAAAATTCTGAAAGACGCGGCATGTTAAAAGGATGCGGCGGTTGCCTTATTTCTTTTATTTTATTAATAATCTTATTATCAGCCTGTTCAATGATGTTTAGTAATAATGACAATTCCACTAGTAATCAATCATCAAAAACGCAATTAACTCAAAAAGATGAAAATAAAAATGAAGATAAGCCTGAGGAAAAATCAGAAACAGCAACAGATGAGGATTTACAATCAACCGAAGAAGTACCCGCAAATGAAAATACTGAAAATAATCAACATGAAATTGATGAAATAACAACAAAAGATCAATCAGACGATGATATTAACACACCAAACGTTGCAGAAGATAAATCACAAGACGACTTGAAAGATGATTTAAAAGAAAAGCAACAATCAAGTAACCATCATCAATCCACGCAACCTAAGACCTCACCATCAACTGAAACAAACACACAACAATCATTTGCTAATTGTAAGCAACTTAGACAAGTATATCCGAATGGTGTCACTGCCGATCATCCAGCATATCGACCACATTTAGATAGAGATAAAGATAAACGTGCATGTGAACCTGATAAATATTAAACAACAAGCGAATTGAATTCAAATTGTATTTAGCTTTATGCACTAATCACATAGTAAATAATGAGGGAGATTTTTTAGGCATGAGCAATCAATTCAAAAGCGAAGAAGAGCGAAGACAATGGGAACAATTCCAAGCTTTCCAAAATCAACAAAACCAACAGCACCAGCAATACGGACAAAAGAAATCTAAAAAAGGATGGTTCTGGGGCTGTGGTGGTTGTCTATTATTATTTATTTTAATTATCATCGGTATTTCAGCTTGTACAGCTGGTATTACAGGTAACCTTGGCGGAAATAGTTCTAAAGAAACGAACAAAACCCATAAAATCGGTGAAACTGTTAAAAATGGCGACCTTGAAGTCACTGTAAATTCAGTGGAAACTATGAAATCTGTAGGACCATCTCTTGCACCAACAAACGCTAAAGGTATATTTGTCGTTGCTGATGTGACGATTAAAAACAAAGGTAAAGAAGCATTAACAATTGATAGTTCAATGTTTAAGCTAAAATCCGGTGATAAAACATTTGAAGCAGATAATACAGGTTCAATGTCTGCTAATCAAAGTGACAATGGTAGTATAGAAAATTCATTTTTCTTACAGCGTATAAATCCTGATAGCACTGCTCAAGGTAAAATTGTTTTCGATGTGTCAGAAAACATAGCCAACGCAAAAGATAAAAAATTAGAAGTTATTTCTAGTTTATTTAGCGTCAAGAAGATTACATTTGATTTATCCGAAGCTAAAAAAACATCAAAAGCTAAAAAAGACAAGCAAGATACAGAAGTAGCTGTTGCGAGGTCAAATAGCGATAATATAAGTTATGAAGCTTCGGCTACTACACCTGCTACAACTTCTAGTGCGGATACTGATTCTGAAGATAGCGAAAAGTCTAGTAAAGATGAGGATAAGCAGAATGCGTCTAAAAGTGATAAATCTAGTGTAGAAAAAAGTGAATCTAATGAGGAAACTACTCCTGTAGAGCCTATGCGCCAGAGCAAACCTACCACTAGTGAAGCACCACCTAGTCAAAATATTCACAATGAAGATAGCATGTACGACGCTTCAACAGAATAAAATTTCAGGGTAGCTCGGCTACCCTTCTTTTACGGAAAAATTAATTATACATAATCAAATCAAGGAGATAAAAAAATGAAATTCAAAGCTATCGTTGCCATCGCATTATCATTGTCACTATTAACTGCTTGCGGTGCTAATCAACATAAAGAAAATAATAGTAAATCAAATGACACTAATAAAAAGACGCAACAAACTGACAACACTACACAGTCAAATACAGAAAAGCAAATGACACCACAAGAAGCCGAAGATATCGTTCGAAACGATTACAAAGCAAGAGGTGCTAACGAAAATCAAACATTAAATTATAAAACAAATCTTGAACGAAGTAATGAACATGAATATTATGTTGAACATCTAGTCCGCGATGCAGTTGGCACACCATTAAAACGTTGTGCTATTGTTAATCGACACAATGGTACGATTATTAATATTTTTGATGATATGTCAGAAAAAGATAAAGAAGAATTTGAAGCATTTAAAAAGAGAAGCCCTAAATACAACCCAGGTATGAGTGATCATGATGAAACAGATGGTGAGTCAGAAGACATTCAACATCATGATAATGATAATAACAAAGCCATTCAAAATGACATACCAGATCAAAAAGTCGATGATAAAAGTGATAAAAATGCTGTTAATAAAGAAGAAAAACACGATAACCGTGTAAATAATTCAGCAGAAACTAAAGTTAAATAAGGGTATACTTTGATTAATCGTAATTTTTAGGAGAACCGCTATGATAACATTTGAAAATATACAACAACTTGAAAAATACACCTTAATGACTATGCATGGTCTTTTTAATCAACTTAAACTCGGTATTATTTCAATCGACAATGCAGAGCATTTGCTCTTTACACCTTATATGATGGAAACACTCTCTTCCCTAGGGGTGAAACCAGACATTATCGATTTAATTCACAAAGGGACAGAGTTAGAAGACTTTGCAGCATTTAATTTATCAATTGATGATACAGTTACAGTCTGTTTACAAAGAACTGAAGAACTATTAAAACAATACAAAAATGTAGAATTCAATGACAAAATATTAGTCAATTGGCGCATTATGCAAGAGTAATAGACAAATAAAAGTCGAACGTAACTAAGTGAGTACTGATTTTATTCTTTGTAAATTACAAGCATTTCATATCATAAAGTTTGAAAAGAGGTATATTGAAGTGGAGAAAAACGAATATACAGCTAAATTTAATGAATATAGTCAATTATTAGACGCTACTTACTCGCAAGCTGTAGCATACCTTTTAAATAAATATGGCGCTGTAACCGATGACTATTATAAGGAAAAATCATACACGCGATTTTTAAATGGAGAAATCAAGAGTATTTCAAAAGGAAAATACTCTAAAGCTAGTGAAGGATTATATTGTCATCACATAAACGAGGATAAATTCCAAAACTTATCTGACCTAAGATTCATTTCCGAATTTAAGTACTCATACAACTATCAAAAGAAAGAAAACTTAGTTTACTGCGATTTAATCGAGCATTTAATTTTACATGCAATTATTACAAAAGAATCCAAAGGCCAATTTGGCGTGGCTGGATTATGTCAAATGATCAAACCAACAGTCATTGATTGGTACATTGGCGAATATAATCCAAAACCAGCATGGATGCAAGCCACCAAAGCACGTGCCTATTTGCCTGGAATATTAGTAGAGAAATTACTCATTAAAATTGACGATATGTTAAAAGGCATAGAAATATATGATTTCCTTGAGTCTAGATAAATGATTAATGTAGATTTATTTTTTGCTGTTGAGATTTTGTTATAGATATTTAAACCTGTAATTAAATATATTTTATAAAAATAGACCACGCATACCTATCTTTAAACGGACAATGTTTATAAATGAGTTTGCATGGTCTTGAATTGTATTAGTTTTCTTTTGGTTTTAATAAATCGACTAGATTTTCACAATATTTATCAAATATGTATTCCTAAATTATACAGCCTTAATCCAGCAGCTACTTTCGAAACTTCCAACTTAGTTGATATAAGGTTCAATAGTTTGTTTCGTTCTTTTTCAGATAAACCAGAACTTAAATTGATATTATTGACTTCATAAAAATTATAGACTAATGCCTCTATTTGCTTTTTAGGCATAAGTAAGTCGACTGAAAACTGATTTACGTCGCTTTCATAAATCATTTCATGTAAATTCTTTAGACTATTATCGTTGTTATCTTTAATTTTGTATAAATAACGGCCGAGTTCACGAGCTATTGCAAATCTTGTATTATTAATCGAGAGATTATTATTGATATAAATCGTTCTTCCACTTAAATAACCCGAAGTATTACTCTCCATTTTAATATATTTAACTTTTAAATTAAGTTGAAATAATACCTTGTCTATGTCAATAGCAAAGTGTTCAGAAGTAATAAAAAGTTGATCCATTTTGTCCTTTATAAATGCCTGAAATAATCGAACTATTTTTGATTCTAAAATATCTTCATAATGAACTTTCTCAATAACTTTCAATTGATTCCCCACCCTAACTAAAAAAATCGAACCTACATCATTTAATAAATTTATAACTATAGGTGTAAACATTATTAAAATAAAACCCCTCTACTACTATATGTAACGAAGGGACATGATTTCAAAATAAAATACCTTTTTTATAAATTTATTATAATATTTTCCATTATACTGTACAACCGAATCTAATCCAACGATCCTGAAAAGAAAAATAACGGTGGCTCGGCTTCATATTCATTTTTGTCCAAGTGTTCTTTTTCAATTATTTGATTGACGGTTTTCCAATTTTTTACTTCATGCTCTTTTAAAAAATGGCTATGAAAAATTCTATCCCCATAGATTTCTTCATAGCCAATGCTAATTTGTTTCATGTCATTTCTTTAAAATTCCTAAAAATATATAAACTAAAAGCATAAGTAACACAGCAAAAATTGCCGAATATATAATTATTGAAAAAGCATTTCTTTGCATTGGAACTAAATAATTTAAAGTACAAAATAATAATAATGCTAAAATTCCAACTTTAAGTGAATATTTTAATCTATCCATAAAATCACCCTTACTGATATCCCCATTTTTCTCCTGTCAGAACGTATTCCCCGGCTGCATTCTTTTTAGTTTTTAATTTTATATATATTCCCTTACTAGTATCAATATTCGATGCAGCTATAGATCCAAGGAAACCACCAACACCTGCGCCAACTAAACCTCCTGTTAGTGCAGAAATAACGCTAATAGCCCCGCACCAATAAAAATCCCCTCACTACCGCAAATAGTGAGGGGATTGGTGTATAAGTAAATACTTATTTTCGTTATCTAAATTATACTGCTAATTTTTCTTTTTGTAAAATATGCAAGGTTTTAAAGAGAAACATCAAGAACTAAAGAGTGCTCTATGCCAAATTGGACTGATGCGTTCAATATCGGAAGTTAGACAACTAAACATTGCGATATATAGCAACTTGAGAAATGGAAGAAATAGAATACTTACATTTAGAGGATGAAGATAAAGAAGATATACTTTATTTTGAAAAAGAGGATGATAAAGTAATAGCAGTTACAAATATTTTATGGACTAGCTCTGGTTTCAACGATATTTGATCAACTCAATAATGAGTCGCTTAGCTTTATTTAAAAAAACTCCTTTAAAGGGTTGTTTAATTTTAAATGTAGGCGATTTTATTAATGCTTGAACAAAGAGAATCTATCCTCTTAAATTGAATTCGTCAAATTAAAATACAAGATATTTGAGAAACTTAGAGTACCAGTCTAAGTAAAATAATTCCCAAAAAAGCTGATTCATTTTAATAGACTAGTCATCTGTAAAGAAAGTTGTCCCTAATTACTGTTCAAAGTTATCCAGTGCTAAAGTTCTTGCTATTTTTTATACCGCCTGTTGGAAATTTCCTAAATCTATTTAATAAGACTACATTTGATATATGGTCAAAAGAGTTTATCTTATTAAATTTAGAGATTGTTCTGTTTATCTGTATAGCCATAGTTTTAATCAATTATATATAAAAAAAGCGAGTATTATTAATTTTGGTATTCGTAATACTCACTTTTTGTATGTTATGTAATGATTTTTTTAAATACTCTTGTCCTTTAATGATTGTGAGGATAATAATAATTTTTATTTCACCATACAACCGAATCTAATCCAGTGATCCTGAAAAGAAAAACAACGGCGGTTCGGCTTCATATTCACTTTTATCTAAATGTTCATTTTTAATTATTTGATCGACGGTTTTCCAATTTTTTATTTCTTGCTCTTTTAATAGTTTTCCAAGTTTTTCTTCGTCATATCCTATATCTCTTTGAAATTGCTTTCTACCACCTACATTAATAAAAGCTTGAAATTCATAATCTTTATTGTTATTTATATAACCACCTATAAAATAACTGTCCATTGGCGACTTTTTAAATCTCGTTACTTTAAGTGACTTATAATGATTCAAGTTATACTTAAAAAATAAATCTATTCTCTTTTCTTGCGTTTCAATGTAATGGTCTTTTTTTTTGTTTATTATGTGCATATGCAATAACTATCATACCTATTAAAATTACACTAACTATTATTAAAATATATTTCTTTTTCATCACTCTAATCTCCCAGAAAAGAAGAATAACGGTGGATCGGCTTCATAATCACTTTTGTCCAAGTGTTCTTTTTTTATAATGTCTGTAGATTTTAATTCATTTTTATGGTCTTTTTCTTTAAATAATTTACCAAATGTCTTATCATCGTATCCTATGCTATCTTCAAATTGATGATTGTCAGTTGCAGAGATGAGAACTTTAAAATCATAATTTTTGTTGTGATTAACATATCCATCCACAATATAGCCACCCATAGGCGTCTTTTTAAAACTAGTAATTTTCATTGAATGATAATTATTAAGGTTATATTTAAAATATAAATCTATTCTCTTTTCTTGTATTTCAATGTAATGGTCTTTTTTGTTTTTATTGATTAAATAGCCAGTACTTATTAAGAGTGCTATAATTAAGGAAATTATAAATATTATTTTTTTTCTTTCCATTTTTTTCATCCTCACTAAATTTAATGTTAAAGAGGTAATCTTATGAAATATACAGACAAAATCTATCATAAAGTATCTGACTTTTCTTATTCAAAGTTAAAAAAAGATAACACTTATAAAATTTTAGGCCAAGATTACAAAGTCATCGAAAAACGCGACGACACCCAGAATGGGTTTAGAGCATATGTTTTCGCTCCAGTAATCAAAGGTAAAGTTGATAAGAGTCAACTTTTAATAGGTTACGCTGGCACTGACCCATATAGTCTAAATGATATTCGTACTGATTTACAACTTCCCATTCATCATAACACAAATAATCTAAAAATTAATAATCATTATAAAGATTTAAAAAACTCAACTATTCACAAAAAATACAATACAATAAAAGATAAAAATGACCTTTTTAGTTTTTCTTCTAATTTAAATAATAAAGCACTTTTCGGTGATCTATGGGCAGCTAAGTTTGCACCGACTCAAATGGACGAAAGTGATGCTTTTACTGAATCAGTTAAAAAGAAATATCCAGATAGTGAAATTCACCCATTAGGACATAGTTTAGGTGCGTTTTTAGCTCAATATAATTTAATAAAACATAATCTGGATAACGGTACAACGTTTGCAGCACCTAACGTATACCATTCATTTACTGGAGACTTTAAAAAAGACATTGATAATGGTGTCTATGATTCAAAAATACGCAATATTGGCCATTTTGATGATCCTATTAATAATTTGAATTTTTTTAATCCTCGTATTGGCAAAAATATTACATCAATGCCACATTATGATGGATTTATAACTAACCTTCCTTTGATTGGTCAACACACACTTAAATCTTACAATGATTTCGATGCAGATGGTAATGTGAAGGAAATGCCAGAACTTGAACAATTTAATGATGACCAATCTCTTAATAATAGATTTCAATTATTTGACCCATTTGATATAAAAAGCAGATTTTTCAACTCTATTAAAATCGATAGTTCTATATTAAATAGAACAAGTGAAAATGATTTTGATCCTTTTGCTATTCTCAATAAAAAAGATAAATTATTCGAATCGAATGATCTTGATATAGAAGGTTTTAATAATAAACAAAAAGAAGATTTAAGCATTGATTTAAATCCTTTTGATGATGAATTAAATGATGAGGACGAACCATTAATTCCCAAAAGAGGCGATAGTAAAAAATTAAAAGCAGAAAAGAAAATCTCTGTTAAAAAAAACAAAAGTAGTTCCAAAAATTCAGGCAAAAAAGTAAAAATTCAGTCTGATGAAGTGCGTAATATCGCTAGCACAATTCGTGATAGACTATTTTTGTATACACAAATAATTACTGCATTGGATGAATATAGAGAAGAAACAATATCAGGGGCTAATCGCATTTTAGATAAATATCAATCAGAGCTTCTAAGCGGTTCACATGAATTTATAACACCTTACGATCTTGAACAATATATGGAGATTTTAGCAGTTGAGGGAAGTTCAGGAAATTTCAAGTTTTATAATAGTCGTTTAATGGATGACTTAATTCAGGAATTAGATCAAAACAAAAAAGACTTGCTACAATTTGCTGAAAAACTAGAATTTGCTGCAAATAAATTCGAAGAAAAAGATTTAGAAGAAAGCGATGTTTTTGGACTATTTAGTTAAAGAGGGTAATTTATATGAGCTCAAAAGATGCAAAGAAAAGTCAAGAAGAAGCTAGATTACAACAATTAAAGCAAGAAATGCGTAATAGTACTGATAATATGGTTAGCAACGCTAAAAATAATGTAGCATTAAAATCTCAAACATTGAATGAAATCATTGAAACAATTAATAATTCTTCGCAAAATTTAGAAGGTACATTTGAAGGAAAAGCAAGCGAAGCGGCCCAACAAAGTATAAATAAACTCAAAAGCAATAATGAAAATCTTAAACAAAAATTTGAGACCCTATTAAATACAATGAAGATAAATGGATAATATTGAGAAATTATTAATTTATCTGTATTTTTTTATACATTACGAAAATCCCCTCGCTAAACAAATAGTGAAGGGATTTTAATTCTTATTTCTGATCTAACTTATTTTAGTATCATTAATAAAAACTACAATTTTATCATACTACAGATTCGCCAATTTAAATGTATAATTTAATTATATTCTTATTAAGTCACTATTTAAAAAGAAGCATACTCTTTATATATTTATCCTATTAAACAAATTAATATGTCTATTATTCATCTATTATATCTTTCAGTGTATCGATCAACAAGCTAAAACACATTTGTGTAACTCTATCTTTAGTACCATCTTTTAATTTTTTCATCTCACCTATAATATATTCTAATTGAATATTATCATTATAATTACAATGATTATCTTTAATGAATGCACTTAAATTAATAATTTTCTCATTACTACTTTTAAGCTCATTTGATACTTTGTTTAAATTATTATAGATTATTTCTATAGTATCTATATCTTTCGTTCCAATATACGCTTCTTTTAATTTAGTTCTATTTGTAAAATCACCATTTAAAATAGTTTCTAAGTATTGGTTATATATAGAAGTCATTAAAGTTGTTCTTTTATTTATTAAACGGTCTTTTAAACTTTTGATTTCTTCATATAGTTGCTCGTTTGAAAAACTAACTAAATCTAGTCTATTTATCGTATCTCCAACTATTAAATTATTCTGATGCAAATCGTAATTATCCACTAATTCATCTTCTAATTCGCTAATTTTAATGTCATCTATTAAATATAAGTTTTTTCCTTTTAAATTTAATAAAGATAAATAAGCTTTTACTTTATAATTAAAATTTTCATTATTTTTATCTTTTATTATTTCTATAGCTTGAATTTCTTTTTCAAGTAGTTCAATTTCACTTAATTTAAAGAATTCTTTTAATACATTTAATAAATCAGCTTTAGCATCTTCTTCTTTGAAGTTATTCGTTATATTTTTCAAAAAAATTGATTCATCAAAAATACCATATAATAATAAGTTCTTTAGCTCTATATCAAAAAAGACATAATTTGCTAGTTCATTATTTTTGTATAAGTATTTAAACAAAGCAATAGATGTTTTCGTATTTAAATTGTTAAAATCATTATATGTAAATTGAAGATCCTTAATTTCAGATTCATTTAAATTTCCGCTTCGAAATTCATTATACAGAATAAATAATGAAATGAATAATGAAATGTACAAGGTGATTTTAAAATCTTTTGATTTATATTTAATCTCATCTTGCATTTTATTAATAATTAACTTGAAGTTTGAAACTACTAAATTCAAAGTTCTCATATTCAAATGGTAATATTTATAATTTAAATTATTTTGTTTAGATTTTTCGAAAATAATTTCTTTTTTTTCATCACTTATATCAAAAAAACCATTAAATAGCTCTTTACTAGAGATGTTCTTTACAAATAACTCAGGTAAATTACTATTTACTATATCCATTGCTACTTCTCTATTGTTAGGAAATTTTAATATTCTAGAAATTATTTTCTCACTATTCTTATGAAAATCCGCTTTTTTATTTAGCTCATCTAAATTTCCTATAAATAGCACTTTACAGTCTAAATAATCAATTAAATCATTTCTAATAAATCCCAAAAATTCTTCAAAACTTACTTTGTCACTCATTCTTTCAACATCATCGATTATTAGCAACGCACTTTTATTATTTTTCATCAGGGAATTTTTTATCTTTTTTAATGAATTATCATCAATATAACGTAATATGTTATCAGAAAAGTTATTCATATTTAAATAAGGTACTACTTGGAAATTTTTCATGCTTTTTAGGACTTTCCTAAGATTTTTAGTAGATGTATTTATCAATTTACTTATGATTATACTCTTAATTTCATATAAGTTTTGCAGGCCATATAAACTTATATACCTAATTTCTATTTTATCATCAAATTCCTTTAATATTTTATTTTTAATATAATAAGTTTTCCCTACTCCCCATTGTCCATCTATAAAAAGGGCGAACAATTCATCACTATCTATATAGTTTTTAATTGCTTCATTTAATTTTTCCATCAATTCACCTCTACAAAATTTCAAATTCTATATCATTTATATAAACATTTTTTTAAGTAATCCTTGTTTGAGACTTTTAAGTATCTCAATTTTACATTTATTAAAACTGATATATTTATCAATTTTATAAAATAGATCACCTATTTTTTGCTGTTCTTCTAGATTATGGGGTATCTTTATTATACTATCTAACAACTCTTTTTTTGTTATACCTTTAATTGAGGTTCCTTGTAGATTAGCGCTAATTTTTTTCATTGTGTATAGCAATGAATATAATGAGTATAATTTGTCATATTTAAGACTACTTAATGATAAAAAATCTTGACTTGTAGCATAATCAAATTCTACCAAACACAGTTTTCCAACCCCGACTCTTGTAACTATTGCAATTGAATTGGCAGGAATAAGTTTTGCAGAAGAAAGCTCAATTGAATTCTTGGAAATAAATTTATTACATTGTTGTAGAATCAAATCATTTACTTTTACGTCAGAGCTTTGAATCCATGGAATATCACCATTCCAAAATTCTTTGATTTTTGTATTTGGTGTTCCACCTCCATATACTTGGCTTGCTATATCTTCTATTTTCTTCTCTTCCCACTTTGGATAATCATTACCATTCTCATCTTTGAATCGTAATTCCTGTGAGAAAATTTTCTGCATATAGCCTTTTTTCTGTTGTTGAAGCAATTCAAGTTTTTGTTCTTCTAATTCAATTTGCCGGTCGAGTTTGCTGAAGAAATTACCTATTCTTACTTGTTCTTCAAATTCGCTTGGAAATGCTATTTTCAAATTTTTAATATCATTATTATATAAATGAACTACTGTCTTCCCTTGTGCATATTTAGATAATTCATTTTTATTTATTCCATTAATTGACAATGAAATAAACCTACCGTCTTGCTTTTGAGGTGTTAAAATATTAATGTCTCCACCAACTGCAACACCTTTATTTAAATAAATGCACGATGCAGTTGCTATATCAATTGCTGTTTCCCCAGATGATGGAATAAGAACGTCATTTTTTTTAGCCATTTTTAATTTGTTTTCAGGAATATCTGTTTTACTAAAAATCTTGCTAACAATAGCACCATACTTTGTATATAATTCTCCATACAATATTACTGGCACACCATTTTGACTCACATCTTTCTTAGCGCCTAATTTACCTTTGGCAAAAGTTGCTACTTCCCCTAACTTCTTTTCTTCCCATTCGCCTTCAAACCCTGGGAATCTCAACTCTGGCACATTTTTCTTTTGTGTATTACTCATCTTTCAACACCCCAAGTTCTTTCAGGTATGCATTGATTTCTTGCTCAATTTCTGCGATTTCTTTGTCGATATTTTTCAAATCTTGTTGGACTTGATCTAAATCAATCGGTGCTTCTTCTTCGAATGTATCGACATATCTCGGTATGTTTAAGTTGTAATCGTTATCGGCAATCTCTTGTAATGGCGCGCTGTAGCTATATTTATCAATCGTTTCTTTACGCTTATATGTGTCTATAATACGTTCGACTTGGGCATCGCTTAAATGGTTTTGATTTTTTCCTTTTTCAAAATCATTGGATGCATCGATAAATAATACGTTGTCGTCTTGTTGGCGACATTTTTTAAATACTAAGATACATGTTGGAATACTTGTCCCATAGAAAATATTCGCTGGCAAACCAATCACAGCTTCTAAGTAGTTCTTTTCTTCAATTAAATAACGACGAATGACACCTTCTGCAGCACCTCGGAATAATACACCATGTGGGAGTACAACGGCCATGGTACCTTCATCGTCTAGGTAATGTACCATGTGTTGAATAAAGGCAAAGTCTGCTTTAGACTTAGGCGCAAGTTTGCCGTAACCGCTGAAGCGTTCATCATTTTCAAACTTTGAATCTGCAGTCCATTTCGCACTATACGGTGGGTTCGCAATAACCGCATCAAATGTATTGCCTAAAAAGGCTGGATTTTCCAACGTGTCATCATTACGGATATCAAAATTTTCATAACGCACATCATGTAATAACATATTCATCCGTGCTAAGTTGTATGTAGTATTGTTACGTTCTTGACCGAAATAACGATACACTTGTGTCTCTTTACCTACACGTAACAACAATGAACCTGAACCACATGTTGGGTCATACACGTGACGTAATTTATCTTTACCGTCTGTGACAATCTTCGCCAGTATCTTAGATACTTGTTGTGGTGTATAGAACTCGCCTGCTTTTTTACCCGCTGTCGCCGCAAAGCGCCCAATTAGGAATTCATATGCATCACCTAACATATCAATTTCCATGTCACTGTGAACGAATGGTAAGTCGTCAAGATTAACCATGACTTTAGAGATTAAAGCAGTACGTTCTTTGACATTGTTACCTAAACGTGTTGAACTCAAATCCATATCGCTGAACAGTCCGATAAAGTCATTTTCACTTTCTTCACCTAGTGTTGATGTTTCAACTTTACGAATTGCCGTCGCCAGATGTTCGATATCGAAATCTTGCGTTTCAATTTCACGAATCATCGCGCTGAATAAATCTTGTGGCTCAATGAAGTAACCGACTTGATCAATTAATTCTGCTTTTAAGTCTTCACGGTATTCTTCGTCTGCCCATGCTTCTTGATACGTGATGTCTTCACCTGACAAGGCATCTGCATATTCTTGTTCCGCTTTTTCAGATAAGAAGCGATAGAAAATCAAGCCTAAAATGTAATTACGGAATTCACTCGCATCCATGTTCCCTCTTAAATCATTCGCAATCGACCATAATTTTTTATGTAATTCAGCTTGTTGCTGACGTTGTTTTTCAGTAATAGACATGTGATTCCTCCGCCTTTGAATAAGTAATTTATCTCTTTGTGTAATAGATTTATTATAACATTTGGTTATGTTGCGATGTGGAGAATTTTGATGTTGGTGGTGGAAATTTTCATATTTTAGTGGCGCGATTATAATTGAAAAATTTTATGGAAATGTTGTAGCTTTCAAATACTTTCATAATCATTTATATTCTCAATGATGTCAAAAAGTTGTTCATTCATACATAAATAAAACCAATCAACAATTGAGTTGGTGAAAATCAATCGTTGATTGGCTTTGATGCATATTAAATAATGCAATATATATTAATAAATGTTAGTTATAGTATATTTTGTCAGGATTGGGTGAATGTCTAAGTTTTAATTATTTATCTAAATTATCTGCAATGAATTTCTTAATTTCAGGAGAGAAATAAACAGCAAATCCTCTTGTGCTTTCACCTGATGGCTTATTACCTGCATAGATTACACCAATAGCTTCGTGTTTACTATTTAATATAGGTGAACCAGAGCTACCAGGCTGAATAATTGCATCCGATGACACTATATTTCCATTCACTGATAATACTTTACCAGTTGATTCATACATTTGTAGTTTATTTCCATTAGGATTTGGATAACCAATGACTGATATAGGTTCATTTTCTTTAGCCTCTGATGCTATATTAAATTTACTAGTGAAATCTTTGAATTTTCTACCTTTTGGTTGCGTTGATTTTTCTTCAACTTGTACAACCGCAATATCTTCTTTACCAGGATAATCTACAATCTTAGTAACTTTATAAAGTCCGCCACCATTATTATAAAAACCATTAGGATGTGCTTTGATTTCATCACCGACTTTCATGTGATAGGTAACATGTTTATTGGTAATGATTGTATGATTTCCAACTACAAATCCTGTTCCAGCGCCCATCCATGTAACACCACTGTATGGTGCAACATTTGTATTTGTAATTTGTTTAACAGTATTTTCGGCTTTGGCTGTTTGTTGAATACCTTCAACCATTGTTGTGCCGACACCAGTTATTGATGTTAAAATCGTCAATGCTGCAATACTTTTGATGATTATATTTTTATTCATTTTTCTGCTCCTCTAAGTATTTGTATAATTATAATGTTAGCTTTTTGAAGTTTTATTTTTTTTAATCATTTCGAATAAATAGAATCACAGAGATGATTTGAATTGTTGAGTTTGTTGTTAATTTTTAAAATCATTTATCTATGTAAGGATTTATTTATCTGTGTTATCTGCAATGAATTTCTTAATTTCAGGAGAGAAATAAACAGCAAATGACCTTGTACTTTCACCTGTTGGTTTATCACTAGCATACATAACACCAATTGCTTCTCGCTTACTATTTAATATAGGTGAACCAGAGCTACCAGGTTGGACAACCGCATCAGATGTCACTATATTTCCATTCACTGATAGTACTTTACCAGTTGATTCATACATTTGTAGTTTATTTCCATTAGGATTTGGATAACCAATGACTGATATAGGTTCATTTTCTTTAGCCTCTGATGCTATATTAAATTTACTAGTGAAATCTTTGAATTTTCTACCTTTTGGTTGCGTTGATTTTTCTTCAACTTGTACAACCGCAATATCTTCTTTACCAGGATAATCTACAATCTTAGTAACTTTATAAAGTCCGCCACCATTATTATAAAAACCATTAGGATGTGCTTTGATTTCATCACCGACTTTCATGTGATAGGTAACATGTTTATTGGTAATGATTGTATGATTTCCAACAACAAATCCTGTTCCAGCGCCCATCCATGTAACACCACTGTATGGTGCAACATTCGTATTGGTAATTAATTTCACACTATTTTCGGCTTTGGCTGTTTGTTGAAGACCCTCAACCACTGTTGTGCCGGCACCAGTTATTGATGTTAAAATCGTCAATGCGGCAATACTTTTGATGATTATATTTTTATTCATTTTTCTGCTCCTCTAAGTATTCGTATAAATATAAGGTTAGGTTTTTGAAGTTTTATTTTTTAAAATCATTTCGAATAAATAGAATCACTGAGATATGGTTATAGTTAAGTTAGTTATTAAGTTTAAAAATTTAATCTAAGTTTGAAAATGTTAGTGACCTATTTGTCTTATTTATCTGTGTTATCTGCGATGAATTTCTTGATTTCTGGTGTGAAATAAACTAAATATGATTTTTTTGTTGCATCATTTTTGACATCGACAGCATATGCAATTGCAATTACTTCATGATTTGAATTAAACACTGGTGATCCTGAATTACCGCCTTCAGCAAATGCGTCTGAAGTCATTTGATTACCATCGATTGATAATACTTTTCCAGTTGATTCAAACATATGATGCTTATTTTTGTAAGGTTTAGGATAACCAACGATTGACAATCGATCATTTACTTTAGCACCACTCGCAAATTTAAGGACTTCGGTATTTTCACTGAATTTTTTATTTTTTGGATAAACAGAATCTTCTTCAACTTGAACTATTGCTAAATCTTCTGTTCCTGCGTATGGAATGATTTTTTTAACTTTATAGAATCCACCTGTATCATTTTCGCCATTTGGATGAGCAATAATTGTACTACCAACTTGAACTCCTGGTAATACATGCTTATTAGTTAAAATTGTGTTTTTTCCTACCACAAATCCTGTAGCTGATCCAATTCTAACAATACCTTTATAAGGTGAGATACTTGTGTTTTGTACTTGTGTCACATTATGTTCAGCTTTAGCCGTTTGTTGAATACCTTCAATAATTGTTGTGCCGACACCAGTCACTGATGTTAAAATCGTCAATGCCGCAATACTTTTGATGATTATATTTTTATTCATTTTTGCTCCTCTGTTTTTCATGATGTTTTGTTATAGACATTTGTTTTTTTATGTTATATTCACCGATGTTTTTTCATTAAAATCATTGAACAACATGTTCTTGGTGTAAATTTAAATATGTTTATTGTTCAATGTGCTTTTGAATAAATTCTTTGATTTGTGGCGTAAAATAAACTGCACCATTGTATTCTGATCCGATTTTTCCAATACCTCCATACACAACTCCTACAACTTCATTATTTGAATTTAAAACTGGAGATCCTGAATTTCCAGGCTCGATATATGCATCAAAATTTAAATTATTATCTTTAATACTTTTTACAGTTCCAGTTGATTCAAATTGTTTGAATGTATTTTGAGCTGGTAAAGGGTACCCAATAACTTTAATTTTGTCGTTAACTTTTGCATCTTTGGCAAATTTAAAAGCTTGTACATTTTCGTTAAAATTATAACCATTTGCTCCACGTTCAACAGCATTTTCTTCAACGTTCATTACTGATATATCCTCATTATCTGGATAATCAGAAATATTTTTAATTTTATAAATGCCACCGTTGCCTTTGTCGCCATTTGGGTGCGCGGTAATTCGATCACCCACTTTGTAATCTTTCGATACATGTTTATTAGTGATAATGGTATTTTTACCAATCACAAAACCAGTCGCATCTTTAAATGCCACAACACCTTTATATGGAGAGACATTGGTATCTTTAACTTGTGTAACATTTTTCTCAGCTTTCGCTATTTGTTGTTTTTCTTCTCGGACTGAATCACCTATGCCAGTTATAGATGTTAATATGGTCAAAGCTGCAATACTTTTAATAACTACGTTTTTATTCATATTCAAGCTCCTTTACAATTCGAGATATATTTTAATGCTCGTTTGAAGCTAATATTTTTATTTTTCTACTTGATCTGCAATAAAATTCTTTATTTCTGGTGTGAAATAAACGCCATATCCATTTTTGTTGTTACCATTATTCGCATCTGAAGCATAGTGAATACCTACAAGTTCATTGTTACTATTTAATACAGGAGAACCAGAGTTTCCAACTTCGACATGAGCTGAATATACTATGCTACTTCCATTTATGGACGTCACTGGGCCAGTTGACTCATGTAAAATATATTTATTTTTGTATGGTTCTGGGTAACCAATCACTTTAATACGCTCTCCAATTTTAGCACCTGCTGCATATTTGAATGGCGTTACATTGTCGTTAAAATTAAATCCTTTTGGTCCACGTTCAACTGCACGTTCTTCAACGTGAATGACTGAAACATCTTCTTTACCTGGATAATCAGTAATTTTTTTAATTGTATATATACCGCCATTACCTTTGTCACTATTAGGATGTGCAGTAATACGGTCGCCCACTTTGTAATATTTCGATACATGTTTATTAGTTAATATTGTATTTTTGCCAACTACAAATCCAGTTGCACTACTCAAGGCAACTACACCTGTATATGGAAAAATATTTGTATCTTTTACTTTTGTGACATTATTTTCTGCTTTAGCCATTTGTTGAACATTGTCAACTAACGTTGTTCCCAATCCTGTAACTGAGGTCAATATTGTCAAAGCTGCCATGCTTTTAATGACTATATTTTTATTCATTTTCAAGCTCCTTTACAATTCGAGATATGTTGCAACGCTCGTTTAAAGTCAATTTGTTTATTTATCTATGTTTTCTGCAATGAATTTTTTAATTTCTGGTGTAAAGTAGACGCCATATGCATTTCTGTTATCATCATTTTTTACATCAGAAGCAAAATGAATACCAACTAATTCGTTGTTGCTGTTTAATACAGGTGATCCAGAGTTTCCGCTTTCAGTATGCGCTGAATATACAATACTGCTACCTTCTACTGACATCACAGGGCCAGTTGACTCATATAAAACATATTTATTTTTGTATGGGTGTGGATAACCAATCACTTTAATTCGCTCACCAGCTTTAGCCCCTGCCGCATATTTGAATGGCGTTACATTATCATTAAAATTAAAGCCTTTTGGTCCACGTTCTATTGCACGCTCTTCAACTTGAATGACTGATACATCTTCTTTACCTGGATAATTAATAATCTTTTTAATCGAATAAATACCACCATTACCTTTATCACTATTTGGATGTGCAGTAATTCTATCGCCCACTTTGTAATTTTTCGACACATGTTTATTTGTTAAAATAGTATTCTTTCCAACTACAAATCCAGTTGCACTTTTAAAAGCAACTACACCAGTATATGGAAAAATATTAGTATCTTTAACTTTTGTGACATTATTTTCTGCTTTGGCAGTTTGTTGAACTTCCTCAACCAATGTTGTTCCAATACCTGTTACAGATGTTAAAATTGTTAATGCTGCTAAACTCTTGATGACTACGTTTTTGTTCATTTTAAGTTCCTCTTTTTTAATTATTTTGATATCTAGATACATAATTCAGTATATTTAGTTAATTATGTAACCGTTTTCTTAATCACTCTTTAAAAAATCAACTTCACGAATGAATTGATGGTACTTATTTTTCAATATTATTTTGAATAAATTCTTTTAATTGTGGTGTGAAGTAAACACCGAAATTCTTTTCAGATTCATCTTTTCCACTACCTGCATATAAAATACCAATCAGTTCATTATGAGAATTCAATACAGGTGATCCAGAGTTCCCTGGTTGTGCATACGCATCAAATTCCATAAACGTTCCATTGATATGGTTAATCGTTCCAGTTGATTCAAACATTTTATATTTGGTTTGTGCACCCTTTGGATAACCAATAACAGAAATTCTATCTTTCGCTTTTGCTCCGTCTGCAAACTTTGTATAACTAACGTTCTTATTAAAATTCAAACCTTCTGTACTTGTTTCATGAACATGAACTATCGCAAGGTCTTCTTTTCCAGGATATTCTACAATGTCTTTAACGTCGTAGTTTCCTCCGCCTTTACCTTTGCTCGAATGATGTGCTGCTACTCTATTTTTAAAAATATTATTACTTTTAGCGATATGTTTGTTAGTTACGATTGTATTTTTACCAACAACTACACCAGTACCACCCGCAAATGCTACCACTGAATTGTATGGTGCCTTAGTTGCATCGGTAATTTCTTTGACATTCTTTTCTGCTTTGGCAATTGAATGAGGCTGATTAGAAATATTTTCAGCGAAACCAAGAGATGTTAAAATAGTTAAAGCAGTTAAACCTTTAACCATTACATTTTTATTCATATTTTACCTCCTTCCAAATTTATTTTTATAGTTAATGTATCTATATACACATTTACTATATACATTTTATATAAAAATATTAATTAAATATTAATTAACCACTTATTAACATTTTATTAAATTATTTTACATTAATTGACTCATTCGTTTAAATATGCTTAAAACTCAATATCACGCAATTAAAATTGACTTTTTAGGATTATTTTGGTCTTAAATATTAATTATTGAATTAAAATTGTAATATTTATTCGGAAATTAGGTTAGTGTGAATATATGGCGGAATGGTGAACAATTCATGTATTTAAAATCTTTCACTTTATTATGTATTGTGTTTAACAATATTATTAGCGATTAGTTCCCCTATTATTTATGACAATATGCAGTCAATCTATGAAACATGTATGTATGAGTATATTTGGAACTAGTAATGTATTGTTAATTATTGAAGATGATTGAATTATGGAATTTTTTTCGAGATATGTTATTTCGGGGATCAGATTTTGCGATTTCGCCTTGGATAGAGTAGTTGCGATTTGTAAATACGTTTTTCAGGTTCGATTCAATTTCGTTGTTAAGATAATATGTATTAGGTTCACTGACATGTTGATGCATGTCTTTTTTGTTCTGATAAAGTATAAAATGTTTACTTAACATTACTTAGTATGACACCTGCTAATTCAAACATTATTTGAGACATTCTTTTCAAATTAATTATAAATTTTTACCTATAGACTAGTTTGATATTTATCTACATCTCAAAATTCTCATCAACAATCTTTCACATCCAACATTTTTACTTTAGTTTTTATAATTCAAAACAACAAAACTATGTTAAAAAATTATTCTATTTTTTAGTTAATAGATAGTTAATACATTTTTGATATTTAGTTAATTGTTCTTTTAAAAAATTATTATTATATTTTCATTGTAAACGTTTACAATATAAAAAAAGGAGCAATTAAAATGAATACAAAATTTTTAGGTAAAACATTAGTAGCAGGTGCTTTAGTATTAACAACATTAGGAACAGGCTTACATTCTTCATACTTAGGATTAGATACAAATAAAATTGTTAAAACAGCTAAAGCAGAAGAAAAAATGACAGAAGGTCAATTGTGGTTAGGCGTTAAAAAATCTCTAATTGATTCAAATATTATTAGTGGTAACGAAAATGAGGAGATTAAAGTAACATATGTGAATAAAGATGGACATTCAACTAATGTCACAGCCTATGGTAATAATACTGATGATTTTTTAAGTACTCCAAGTAATTTTTCTAAACTTAAAGAAATTGACTTGAAAAAAGATAATGTACCATCAGATGATTTTAATACTACTGTTAGTGGTGAGGATAGTTGGAAAACACTTACATCTAAATTAAAGGAAAAAGGTTTGGTTACAGATGGACAAACAGTAACTATTCATTGTAATGATAAGTCTGACAATACAAAATCATCTGTTTCAGGTAAAGTAGGAGCAGATCTGACAAGTGGCAATGGAACTACATTCAAAAAACGCTTTATTGATAAAATCACAATTGATTAAACCTTAAACTCAAATTTCCTTAATTCATAAAACCTTAATAACTAACCCTTTCTTACAAACCACCTAGCCCATAATATATTAAAACGTCATTTTTATTTCAATTAGCGGAAAATAAAAAAACCATTCCGCATTAATTTTGGCAAGTTGGAATGGTTAAAAAATATTTTAGAAGCCAGCGTTTGGCTTGCTTTGACGACATGTTCGCGCATGTCGTCTTATTTTTACATTTATATAATAACACGCAATTCAATAAAATGTCTAATCAATAAACCTCAATTACATTCAAATTCAAAAACTTTGCACCTAATATTCATCGCTTAAATAAACATTACGTTTAATTAACCAGACATTGTCAATCGCGTCTAATACCCCTGCTGTCCGAATACAAAATTATTTTGTATTCATATTTATCTGTTCTCTTTCCTCCCTTTTAAACGCAACTAAATTTCTTTTACCATTAGCGCCCCAATCTTTAATCTTTAATTGTTCTACCGCTCCATTTATTAAATCCTTTAAAGAGTAAAACTGCTAATAGCAACGTGATAATAATATAGATCGCCAATGTTAATGTAACTGGTATACTCCCTTCGATAAACATATAAACGTAACGCGTAGCATATGTGATTGGTAAATAGAACCACGAATGATCTCCAAGCACTTCTAATCCAAAATAAACGTTAAAAATAAACATTAAAACTCCGACAACAATAGCCATTACATCTTTAATGAAAAATATATCTAACATTATCACAAATTATTAATAATGTTAAAAATGACGGTACTAAATAAATTAATAAATATTCCATTGTCATGTATTGCTAAACGATTATGACGCTAAAAAGGAATAATTATTAAGTTTATAGAAAACATCTGTATAACTTACTACAAATACTGAAAATAATATAAGGATTTAAGATCGTAAAATCTAAACTAAGGAGATGTTTAAATGCATTTGAAACTGAACGATGAAGATTTAAATTATTTAGTAAATCTAAGTAAAGAAATACTTGAACAATACAACATTAAATTAGACGAAACTTGTAAGGGAGATATTAACATAACATCATGTAATTCTGAATACTTTTTCACTTTAAGCTATTTTTTAAAGCCTGGAAAAGCAACTATAAATTTCAGAGAATGCCGTTACAACTATAGCTTGTTACGTTTAAATCTTAATGACGGTTTTCATAAAAACTCTAATAATGAGAAAATAAGGGGAAATAGAATTAATATATTTTCTGAAAAAGAATTTATACAAAAAGCTGACGGCGCAACCCATATGAAAGCATATCCTTTACCTTATAATATATTTGACGATAGCTCTGATTTTGTAAAACAATTATTTACTTTGCTTGAATATACAAAAACTAATCATAATGATAATATTAAAATTGAAACTAATCTATTCATGAGTTGGTGATACTATGCATGACAACACAATTAAATCTATTAGCAAAGACTATTTTGATTACTTACAAACAGAATCAAAGTTTATCCCATTAGAAAATGAAACTATAGAATTTTATTCACCTATCGTCGATTATTTTGGTGATTCTATTTCTGTAAATATATCTTTTTCAGGGGATCGATATAAACTAACTGATCATGGTGAAACTTTGTGGAACATGGAACAATTAGGTATAGATTTAACTAGTAATAAAAAACAAAAAAAGTATCAACTTCTCAATAATATTGTACAAAACTACAGTCTAGTCATCGAAAATAAGCACATAAACTTTTATACAAATAGAATAAACTTATCTCAAGCTATTCATGATTATGTTTTGGCTATTTCCGAGATCAGTTATTTGGGAATATTAAAGAAAGAAAATATTAAGTCCTTATTTAAAGACGAAGTGATGCAATATTTTCTATCAAACAGAAAGATTTATCCTAATATATTTCCCGAATTTAAGGTAGAGGGGAAATCTAAGTTAATCCATAGTTTCGAAGCAGTATTTCCAGGAGAAGCTACAGAGTATGTTAAAACAATTAAACGAATCGATAAAAACAATGCAAAAAATGCCCTTTTCGATTGGAATGATGTTGAAATACATAGAAATAAAAATTTTGATTCTAATGCTAGACTTAATATCATTACAGAACAACAAGATGATATTAGCGAAGCAGTATCAACTATGTTGTCTCAATATAATGTAGAGGTATTTTCATTTGAAAACAAAAAACAACTTGAAGAAAAGTTTAGTAACCTATAATTATCGTGTTATATAGTGTTTCTTCGATAATAGTTTCTATTTCAATTAAATCACCGATACTTAAAATGATAAATTTACCAATACCAAGTTTGTAATGAACTTTCACCGTCATACAATCATAGATGCTATATCTACAAAAAGAACCACGCCGATTAAGACGTGGTTCCATTTTTTTATTTTGGAAGCTTCTAAATAATTCTACTTTCACAAATTTAGCACCCTGATATTTAGCAAAGCAATCTACATTTCCCTAACTAAAAATCATCATGCATGTAAATAAAAATTATGTTAGTTCTTTAATTCCGTTGATAATTGAAATAATTGCACTTTGTTGATTATTTAATCATATACAATTCTATACTCCAGGATTAGTTTCTTTAGAATCCGTACCGATTAATTTAACAGTATGGTTTTGCCAATCAACTTCATAAGTAGATGTAAACGTTACTGTATTTTGATTTTTGTAGTTATTACCAATCCAGTGCAATCGATTCCATTGATTAGTATATCTATCCATTTCTCTTTGGTAAGTTACTTTGATTTTAGATTTTTTTGTATCATTTTGTTTATGAGAAAGTACGCTTATAAATTCTGGGTTAAAGTTACCACGCGCCAATAAAGGCATTTGATGTGTTGGCAAGAAATTTTGTCCAGCATTTGAACTACTTTGTCTACCACCTAAAAACAGTTCATTACCATATGTTGGGTCATAACTATCTCTACCATATGGTCCCCAACCATTATTCATAATTTTGTGCGCCTCAACACCCCAGCCAATTGATTTATGATTTGTTTTTCTATCAATCGTAGTTCTGTAACTTTCTTGTTTATAATTTATCGTTTCTGAAAATGATTTTGATCCATTTAATCCACCTGATAAGCCATTAGATATATTAATATCTCCGCCATAAGAATAACCTAATGTTTGTTGAACTTGGAATTCTTCATTTTGATTTTTAGGTGCATAGTCAACAACATTTACAGCATCATTTGATTCTGAACTAACCGAAACATTATACTTACCGCCCCAATAAAACTGTGAGTAATTGTAATCTTTTGGATTAGGCTTTTTATAACCTGAATTAATGTTTCCGGCTGCCTTAAGTACTAACGTATCTTTGTCATAACTTTTATCCTTAATGAAATTAAACGTTAAAATTTGAGAAATATTCAATTTATCATTATCAGATGTTGCTGTTGTTTTGTATAAAGTGATTTTGTCATCTACTTTTTTCTCGCTTACAGGTGTGATATGTTGAGCTGCATCAACTGTATTCGATAGCAAAAGCAGTGCAATTGATGAAGCAACTGATGATTTGATTAATTTTTTCATTTTCATATTAATTATGTCCTTTCACTTTAATTTCGTGTGTTTTCCAATTAACTTCATATCTAACTACAAAGTTTCTATTTACAAATGCATTATGCTTTCTTTCTGCGTAAATACCAGTTCTAGGGAATAAAGTCGCATATGTAATATCTAAGTTTCTACCATATGAAATTTCAAATTCACTCGTATCACTTGAACCTTTTTCATGTGATAGTGTAGTGATAAATGATGGATTAAAGCCACTTTGAACTAAAGGTGGCAATTGATTATCAGGAGCAAAATATTCTCTTGCTGAACCTGTTGGACCATTTGGACTTTGTACGAATAAATATCTATCATGCGCAGATTTTTTACCATCAGGCGTAACAAATTCGTTTGCTTTAACACCCCATTTAACTGATTTTGAGTTTTGCTTGTCTACTTCACTGACATAACTCTTTTGGGTATAACTAATTGTTTTAGAATAATTAAATGAGCCATTGCCACCTATAGATGGTGCTGACTGGAAATTACCTCCAATGTTATATCCTAATGTTTGACCAACATCAGTAGTTTCTATTTTGTTTTTAGGAAGGTAATTGATTAAGCTAACATTTGGATCTTTAGTCGTCAGTCCTATATTATATTGGAATGGCCAAATCATTCGTTTAGTCAATTCATATCCACTACCCTTCACATCTGAAAATGAAGTTCTGGAATTAATAAAACCTTGCATTTTAACAATTAAAGCGTCTTTGTTATATTTTTTATCTTTTACAAAGTCGAATTGGACATTTTGAGTAACGCCCCATTTCTTACTACTTACATCCTCCGTACGTTTGATTACTTCAGCACCATCACCAATATTTTCAATATTAGTATTTGCTCTAGATTCTTGAATCGGAGATGCTAAAGGTGCAATCAGTCCTACTGACAAAGTTGCAGCTAACATTTTTTTCTTAAACATAAGTTTCACTTTCTTTCTATATAAATTTTTAATACAAATTTATTCTAGATTATTTCACTTATTTATAAAATTAACTGTTCATTAAAAAATAAAATGCTATAAAATATTAAAAATGACACAATTTATTCATTTATGCTGCTGAAAACCGGTCATTTTGGCGCAACCTTCATTACCTTTAAATAGTTCCCTTTATATTCGAACAATATGATAAAATTACCGATACTCAATCTTTTCGCTATAAAAATCAAAACGAACTTTAATCAAATCTTCAAAAATAATGTTTGTATTATAACAAATAATCTATAATTGAATTTAAAATTAACTGATTATTAACTATTGTCCGTTAAATGGAGAGGATTACTTCGTATACTGTTATAACTGAAATCTTCTATATATCATTTCGTAATATCGCTTGCTTCATCTAAAAAATTTAATGCTATGATTTAGCCGAATTAAAAACATATATATATTTACTATGAACTAAAATTTCACTTTAAAAATAAAAAACCATGATTTCGAAGTCTTCATAAACTGAAGCTTCTACTCTCATGGCAATTTATACTATGATATTCAATTATAATGCCTAGTCTCATAGTAAACGGCTACTACATTCGCATGTACTTCGTTTTACTGTCCACGCATGGTCGTTGACTTATTTATATTATAATATAAATATTTTATTTTTCAATACTTAATTTTAAAAATCCCCTATGAAATCATTATGCTAACGATTAGGTCACTCTTCAATATCACAAACGTTAAACACCTAATCTCACTTACTTGAAGAACATAAAAAAGAGCAAGGCCAACGCGTCAGAAAGTTATTTTCTTGACACGTATTTGACACTTGCTAGAATAAAAAGCTGTTAAATCAACGTTTTGTTTAACGAGATTTAACGAGGGATAGGAAAATAGCGGAGAGTGAGGGATTCGAACCCTCGAGACGCTTGTGGCGCCTACACACTTTCCAGGCGTGCTCCTTCGGCCAACTCGGACAACTCTCCTCAACAATAAATATGTAATAAAAAAACAGAAGCGATATTTCACTTCTGCTTGTATGACTCCTACGGGACTCGAACCCGTGTTACCGCCGTGAAAGGGCGGTGTCTTAACCGCTTGACCAAGGAGCCATGGCTCCACAGGTAGGACTCGAACCTACGACCGATCGGTTAACAGCCGATAGCTCTACCACTGAGCTACTGTGGAATAATAGAAAATAATGGAGCGGGTGATGGGAATCGAACCCACAACATCAGCTTGGAAGGCTGAGGTTTTGCCATTAAACTACACCCGCTAATGTAAACGATTATGGGGCGGCTGAAGGGGATCGAACCCTCGAATGTCGGAACCACAATCCGATGTGTTAACCACTTCACCACAACCGCCATGAATTAAGAATGGTTCAGGACAGAGTCGAACTGCCGACACATGGAGCTTCAATCCATTGCTCTACCAACTGAGCTACTGAACCGTAATGGTAATAATAATGGCGGTCTCGACGGGAATCGAACCCGCGATCTCCTGCGTGACAGGCAGGCGTGTTAACCGCTACACTACGAGACCTATTAAATTAAAAACTATGTATTGCGGGAGGCGGATTTGAACCACCGACCTTCGGGTTATGAGCCCGACGAGCTACCGAACTGCTCCATCCCGCGCTAATATTATTTTGAATTACCTAATTAATATACCATAATCAAAAACCTAAAGTCAAGAACTTTTTGAATTTAATTTAAATGTTATCTCTTAAATAATTACTTAAATATCGTAGCAACATGTTCTCTGTTGAACACAAATATTAGTATATTCATTTTTGTAGTGTACGTCAACGACATTTTCAAAGTTTTTTGTGTAAAAAAACGCTTCTTATTCCCTTTTATCATATAAGTGTCTAATAGTTGTCATAAATAGTGTTAAAGCATTTAAAAAGGTATAGGAGTTATAAAGTTTACAACGCCTATACCTTCTGAAAAAGAAATTATAAAAGCTTGTTACACCGCATATTCTTTCAGTCAGCGACTACCAATATAACATTGTAGCCCTAAGACATTGCTTGACGCCTCAATTACAACAATTTTTCAAAATCAGCAGCTACCTACTGACACAACATAACACAACCCATACACTAACTATCGTGTCATGTAATCTTGCATCCGATCTTGCAACGCTGTAAATGTTTCGAAGCCATCCTCTTCTAAGAAGTGACCTCCATCTTCCACGATTCGCAAGTTCCCCTCTAATGCATTCATTAAACGCTGGGTCTCTTTATATGAAACGTATTTGTCATTTTTAGAACTCAATCCGTAAAAATTGTCAACTTTCTTTTTAATATTATCGTAATCAATGGTTACATTACTTAAATCAATATCTAAATCTATATTTTCTGCATCTTCTTTAAAGCCCGCTATACTGAAAAAGCCTTCAATCGGCTGATCAATCATTTCAATATATTTTAAAGCTGTGATTGAACCTAAACCATGTGTTACAAAATATGTATCCTTTTTGCGTACATTAATTTGTTTCGTCATAGCTTCAATCCACTGATCCACTGTCTTCGCTTCAGGGGATTCAAAATTAAATAATGTTACGTCATATCCTTCTAAAGTTAAGTTATGCTCCAACCACTGATACCAATGATTTCTACTATTTCCATGCATAGAATGTACAATAATTACATCTGTCATCTCATTCTCTCCTTTCAACTTACTACTTCTTTTCTATTTTAAAAAAATGACTGATTACCTATAATTGTAAAATAAAAACACCTTAATTAGAAATGTTATATCGCAAAGTGACATTTCTAATTAAAGTGTATTGTCATCATTTCAATATCATTCAAAAACAGCTAAACCTTTGTCTCTGCTTCAAATTCACAAAAATAATTCCCGTTGAAAGTATCTATATTTACACATTACTTCCACCATTATATAACTTAAAAATGACTATATTTCATCAAACATTATCTAAAGGCGTCGCACCTACACCACACCATCCAACAATTAACTTACAACTCTGCGATTACTTCTTCAGCAGCAACTTTACCTTGCGTAATACAATCAGGTAGTCCAACCGCTTCAAAAGATGCACCAGTTACTCTAAGTCGTGGATATGTTTGTTTAATATGTGCTTGAATCTGTCTAATTTGTTGAATGTGACCAACATGGTACTGTGGCATACTTTTCGGCAAACGATTGACAATTGTAAATTCAGGATCGCCTTTAAATGTCATCATTTGACTTAAATCTCTACGTACAATCGATACTAATTCATTATCTGTATGATCATCAACCACAGTATCACCTGGTTTACCTACATACGCACGAATCAAAACCTTACCTTCTGGTGTAGTAAATGGCCATTTTTTCGATGTCCAAGTACATGCGGTAATGTCTGTATCACTCGTTCTCGCAATCACGAAGCCAGTACCATCATAAGTATTTTCAATATCTTTTTCATCAAATGCCAATACAACAGTTGCAACAGTCGTACTATCCATCGTTTTAAAGTAATCAAATGCTGGATCTTGTCCGAACCAATTCAAAAAGACTTGATGCGGTGTCGTTACTAATACGCCATCATACACTTCTTCTAGTTGATCATTGTAAACAATTTTATATTGTTTTTGAGATGTAATAATATCATCCACTGACGTATTGTAGCGTATTGTCACACCTTTATTTTTCACATCTTGTTCTAATGCTTCAATAAATGAGCTTAAACCATGCTTAAATTGTTTGAATTGTCCTTTTGGTGCGCCAGGATATAATTGTCTTTGTTTCAGACGCTTATTTTTCTCATCCTTCATACCTTTTATCAGACTTCCGAATGCCTCTTCTTTTTCTTTAAAATTAGGAAACGTACTCATCAAACTTAATTTATCAATATCGGTACCATAAATACCACCCATTAAAGGCTCAATTAAGTTCTCAAGTACCTCATTACCTAATCTTGCTCTGAAAAATGCACCAACAGAAATGTCACCATCTTGCATTTGTATAGGCTTTTTGATTAAATCTAATCCTGCTCTTAATTTACCAAGTGGCGATATTAATTTTGTAGTAACAAATGGTTTAATATCTGTTGGAATACCCATAATTGAACCACCTGGAATCGGATATAATTTATTTTTCGCAAAAATATATGATTGTCCAGTCGTATTTGTAACAATATCTTGTTCTAATCCAATATCTTTCGCTAATTCTGTCATAATCGTTTTTCTACCTAAATAAGATTCAGGCCCTAGTTCAATCATATAACCATCTTTACGATACGATTGAATCTTTCCCCCCGGACGATTCGATGCTTCAAAGATGGTTACATCAATATTAGGATCTTGCTGTTTTAAAAAATATGCACTTGATAAACCTGTTATCCCCGCTCCTATAATAGCCACTGATTTAGTCACAACGTTTCACGCTTCTTTCGTCATTAAAATATAGACTTGATTTCATCAACAATTGCACCGATAAATAATGGATGTGTATTCGGCATTTTTGGACGATAATAATTCGCACCAATATCATCGCAAACAACTTTACATTCATAATCATTGTCATAAAGCACCTCTAAATGCTCACATACAAAACCTACTGGCGTATATATAAAGTTTTTATACTGATGTTTTTCATATAAATCACGTGTTAAATCTTGTACATCTGGCCCTAACCAAGGTGTACCTGTATTACCTTCAGATTGCCAACCAATCGCGATATGTTCAATATTAGATTGTTCTTTAATTAAAAGCGCAGTATGTTCTAGTTCTTGTGGATATGGATCATTATTCTTTTCGATTAAACCTTTTGGCAAACTATGTGCCGAAACAACTAATACCGTGTCTTTATGTTCCTCTTCCGGTATTTGAGCTAATGTTTCGTTGACTTTATTCGTCCAATATTCAATAAATTTAGGTTGTTCATAATAATGTTTCACATGTGTAAGTTGAATACCATATTTTGCAGCTTCTTCATCAGCACGTTTGTCATATGATCCTACTGAAAATGAAGAATAATGTGGTGCTAGTACTACCGTGATTGCTTCAGTAATGCCATCATTGTGCATTTGTTCAACCGCATCTTCGATAAATGGTGAAATGTGTTTTAATCCTAAGTATAGTTTAAATTCAACATCTGCATATGCTTTATTTAATGCTGAAACTAGCGCATCAGCCTGGTCATCTGTTGTACCTGCTAATGGTGATAAACCACCTATAAATTCATATCTATCTTTCAAATCTTGAAGTTCTTCTTCAGATGGACGTTTACCATGTCTAATATCTGTATAATATGGCTCTATGTCACTTTCTTTATAAGGTGTACCATAAGCCATAACTAATAATCCCATTTTTTTAGTCATTGATAATACCTTCCTTTAAATGAATTATCTTTCATGTGCTTCAATGTAAAACTATGATTATCTTTGTGTATATGTGTGTACGAATTCGCTTACTTTACGTAACGTCTCTGGTTGCACTTCTGGGAATACACCGTGTCCTAAATTAAAGATGTGTTTACCGTTCTCCATACCTTGATCTAATATTGGTTTCAATCTCTCTTCAATGACATTCCATGGTGCTAATAAAATTGATGGATCTAAATTCCCTTGTAATGTTTTAGTAACGCCTAATTGTTGAGCCTGATTAATAGACGTTCTCCAATCTAGGCCTAATACATCAATCGGTAAATCATTCCATTCATTGATTAAATGACTGGCACCTACACCGAATAAAATTACCGGCACATCATGTTTTTCTTTAACCTCACTGATTAATCGAATCATATGTGGTTTAATGTAACGTCTGTAATCCTCGACATTTAATGCACCTACCCATGAATCGAAAATTTGAATCAATTCGGCACCTGCTTCGACTTGAGCTGTTACATATTTAACAGATACATCAACTAAATGATTCATTAAAGCAAACCATGTTGCTTCATCTCTATACATCATCGCTTTTGTAAAATTGTAATTTTTCGATGGTCCGCCTTCAATCATATATGACGCTAATGTAAATGGTGCCCCAGTAAATCCTATTAGCGGCACATTTAACTTTTCTTCTGTTAAAAGTTTAATTGTATCTAATACATATGGTACATCTCGTTCGGGGTCTATTTGAGAAAGTTTCTCAACATCTTGAATTGTTTTGATTGGATTATGAATCACTGGACCAATACCCGATTTAATTTCTACATCGACACCAATTGGCTTTAATGGTGTCATAATATCTTTGTATAAAATTGCTGCATCTGTATGATAATTATCAACTGGTAAATGTGTTACATAAGCGCACAACTCCGGCTGATGTGTAATATCGAATAGTGAATATTTTTCTTTCAATTTTCGATATTCTGGTTGCGAACGGCCAGCTTGTCGCATAAACCAAACAGGTGTATGTGATGTTTCTTCACCTTTGATCATTTTTAAAATTGTATTGTTTTTATTATGCACCATAAAGGCCTCCTAAATTAAAATCATTCTTATCTATATTATCATATCGCTCATTCGTTCGTATTTTCAATAAATAAATGTCATAAAACTGACATTTAATCATAGAACTATTTATTGTAAATTTAAATTCTAAAGTCCATTATTTTGTATCATTACTTCTAAATATCTCGCAAGATTCATTATAGTAATTTTAATCAATTATTAATAGTGGTAATGACTAGTTTATCATCGTATAATAAATAAAAACATAAGGGGGACCTTTCATATGAAGAAACTATATACATCTTATGGCACTTATGGATTTTTACATCAAATAAAAATCAATAACCCGACCCATCAACTATTCCAATTTTCAGCATCAGATACTTCAGTTATTTTTGAAGAAACTGATGGTGAGACTGTTTTAAAATCACCTTCAATATATGAAGTTATTAAAGAAATTGGTGAATTCAGTGAACATCATTTCTATTGTGCAATCTTCATTCCATCAACAGAAGATCATGCATATCAACTTGAAAAGAAACTGATTAGTGTAGACGATAATTTCAGAAACTTTGGTGGCTTTAAAAGCTATCGTTTGTTAAGACCTGCTAAAGGTACAACATACAAAATTTATTTCGGATTTGCTGATCGACATGCATACGAAGACTTTAAGCAATCTGATGCCTTTAATGACCATTTTTCAAAAGACGCATTAAGTCATTACTTTGGTTCAAGCGGACAACATTCAAGTTATTTTGAAAGATATCTATACCCAATAAAAGAATAGATTCGAAGAAAACTTCCATTGGTTATGCTATTAACGTATAGATGCTAATGTAATCTGAACGCCGTATCATTTGGCGTTCAACATTACATGCACCTTTACAACATACATGCCAATGGAAGTTTTTTAGTCTCGTAATAATGTTTCCTGATATTTCAACTTTTTAATAATACTTCTAATCGTTAATAAACCTACAATATAGAAAATGAGTACAACATAGAATAACGTCATATGTTTTATAATAAATGTCACTGCAAACACAGTACAAATAACAAACATTAATCTATATAAAAACTGTTCATACCCTTTGATTACCTTCTCTTCAGGTACAGGCCACACTTGAGGCCATAAGCCATATGCTTGCTGTGAATAAAATTGTGCCATTTGTAACAATATAATATATACAAATAAACACCCAATAATTGCTGTCACTAATGGATATGATAACCAAACCATTAATAAAACTGCAATAATTACTAACCTAAAGATAATATTAAATGCGTCTCTCCCTCTTATAAAGCTTCTAATAAATAAGAATAAATACATCGCATTAGAGTTAAATTTACTACCCTTTGGAACTGGTAAAAGTATATCTAGATAACTTCTTCTGACTGCAGATTCTTTCAAATGTTTTACATCGGTGAACATATTAACAAATTTATAATAATTCATATGATGTCGATGTTCGATTGCAATCATTTTCTCCCAAGGATACAAAAAGCCTGGTTTATATTTTTTAACTAAAAATTCTATTAACACAGGCAAAGCAACCATCACAAATGCGATGTACCATTTTGGAGCTAATAGTAAGTAATATGTTAGAGCAAAGGTGATGAATGATATTAAATTAACTTGCCATGTTTTAAGTCCCGATTGATACCATTGCCATCTTAAGCGTAAACCAACATATGGAAAAATTAATGCACTGACTCCAAAACAAATATAAAATGCCACATTATGTTGATTAATATTGTAAAACAACGGGAACATTACAATAACAATAATGAGTTGGATTAATATGCGCGCAAAGTAACTATATAAAATCGCATGACGCATAAATTGAGACATGTGTTTTTCAAATGGTAATAAAAAGATTTTATCCGCTTCTTTTAGGAGTGGTCGCATTGGAAAAATGGATGTCAATGCTACAATCACTGCTGCTATTAATGAAAAATTGATATTCGTTGGAATATGTTTTAACCATTCACCATATCCAAAAATAAATGCACCCAGCAAAATAAGTAAAAAGACCATGAAATGACCATTAAATATAAACTTATTATAATAATTTTTCTCTTTACGAAGGGCATGTAATCTTTTATTAAATAATGTGGTCGCTTGGTTATGCATGTACATCTCCACCTTGCGTCACATGAATATATATATCGTCTAATGTTTGTTTATGTAAGCCAGTTTGTTGTCTCAATGCTTCTAAATCTCCAAATGCAACGACTTCACCTTCGTCTAGTATGATAAAACGATCACAATAACGTTCAGCTGTTGCTAAAATATGTGTACTCATTAGAACGGTTCTACCTTCGTTTTTCTTTTCAACCATTAAATCTAACATGGATTGAATTCCTAATGGATCTAGGCCAAGGAATGGTTCGTCTATAATATACAATTCGGGATTAACGATAAACGCACAAATAATCATGACTTTTTGTTTCATCCCCTTAGAAAAATGACTCGGAAAAACTTTCAATTCATTTTCTAAACGGAATGTCTTTAATAATGGCATTGCTCGATTCATCGCTTCATCACGATCAATATCATATGCCATTGCTGTCATCTCAATGTGTTCCTCTAATGTGAGTTCTTCATAAATAACCGGTGATTCCGGAATATAAGATAACTTTCTTCTATAAGCCTCTATGTCATCATTAATGTTGATATCTGAAATTGATAGAGATCCTTCCATAGGTGTAAGCAATCCTAGCATATGTTTAATCGTTGTACTCTTACCAGCGCCATTAAGGCCAATAAGTCCAACAATTTCGCCTTTGTTTAATTCAAAATTTATATCTTTAATTACAGGGCGTTTTCCATATCCACCTGTAAGCTGTTCTACTTTAACTGTCATAAGGCACCTCCATGACTTATATTGTACCAAAAATTATAAAATGCTCATATTAAATACACATGTCCTAATATCGAATTTTTAGCGACAATGTTATAATGAATGGTAATACAAGTTTAAAAGGAGTGTAGTCATCATGTCAGAAACAATTTTCGGCAAAATTTTAACTGGAGAAATTCCTAGCTTTAAAGTATATGAAGACGATTATGTCTATGCCTTTTTAGATATATCACAAGTTACTAAAGGACATACGTTATTAATTCCTAAAAAAGCTTCTGCTAATATCTTTGAAACTGATGAAGAAACAATGAAACATATCGGTGCAGCATTACCTAAAGTAGCAAATGCTATTAAGCGTGCATTTAATCCTGATGGTTTAAACATTATTCAAAATAATGGTGAGTTTGCAGATCAATCTGTATTTCATATTCATTTCCACTTAATTCCTCGATATGAAAATGATATTGATGGATTTGGTTATAAGTGGGAAACACATGAAGACATTTTAGATAACGATGCAAAACAACAAATTGCTGAACAAATTCAAGCACAATTTTAAATGTATGCTTAATCTAAGCTCGAACGGGTATAATATGATTAATATTATAACAATTGCGTTTGAAGTGATAACATCAAGGTTAGCAATTTTAAACAAAATGAGTTATCAAGATAACAGATGTTAAAAGTGAGGAGAATATAAATGAAAGCATCACGCATTCTATTCGGTATCGGTGTTGGTGTAGCAGCTGGTTTTGTAGTTGCACTTCAAGGACGAGACGACAAAAGTGTCAAGAACAACACGATCGATCGTACTGCCCCTACTGGTTCAAAATCAGAACTACAACGTGAATTTGAAACGATTAAACAAAGTTTTAATGACATTTTAAACTATGGTGTTCAAATTAAAAACGAAAGTGCGGAATTTGGTAGTTCAATTGGTGGTGAAATTAAGTCATTACTTGGAAACTTCAAATCTGACATCAATCCTAATATTGAACGTTTACAGTCACACATCGAAAATTTACAAAATCGTGGCGAGGATATTGGAAACGAAATTTCTAAGTAGCAGGTTACGTTCTCGATCACAACTATTTTTATTAGTAACTGCATATTTATTTTTTAAATTTAAATGCCAAATAAACGAGATGACATTAGAAATTAGATATTTCTTGTCATCTCTTTTTTAAAACTCAAATGAACTTATGTTTACAAATTATAGGAAGACATTGTTTGTAGTGATTTTCGCTTAAATCCTATTTATGAATTGATCGAAAACATTGCTTAGGATTCATTATGTTATCCTTGCACTTTGATTACGCTTTACTTAAATCATTATCGACAAACAACATACTTATATTTTCATTGAGCCGAACCTTATATACACATTACATATACCTTACTTGCACAAATTATTAATCTGGTGTTTATTATAATTACATATCACTATATTTTTAGCATTTGTATAACTTAGTTGGTCAAAAGATGCTTTTGCATATGCCCTGCCATATCCATTTTTTATATTATTCAAGTTTTCAAATACTCATGTCACACGCGCCTTTTTCATAAGTAATGCTTTATTAGCAAGAATATGTGTTCGCAGAAATTTGTTCTGTATTCTACTTCTACGCTAGTCAATCAGCCAATTTTACCAATCCCCACTTTCACGTTTCAAATCAAACAATATGTCACCCCTTTCTTCTTATATAACAATTCTTCTAACATGATATGTTACTATTGAATTACTGAACCTGAGTTAGTTATAATCTAACTTATATTGAAAAGAGATGAGGCGTAAGATATGTTTTTATGTAAAAGACAAATTGATATCAATGCACGATTTGGTTTGCCTAGAATTGCATTTATGAGTGCAGTTGCAACCATCATTATGTTTTTAGTTAGTTATGAAATAATGTATTTTTTATCTAATACGCCATTATCAGATAGACATTTTCTCATCTTTTTATTACTTGTATTTATGACGTATCCATTACATAAAAGTATACATTTATTATTTTTCTTACCATATAGAAAATCGTTTAAAGTTCATAAGTTAACTAAAAGAAAATGGCTTATATTCTATAATACCTACGTCAATCAACCTGTACACAAATTTTATTTTTGCATTAACTTAATATTGCCGTTAATTATCTTATCTGCAATGTTCGTTTATCTAACAATTTCATTCCCGCAATATGGACATTATTTTATGTTCTTATTGGCATTGAATTTCGGTATTTCCATTACAGATTTATTATATTTAAAAATAATTATATTTTCTAATTATGGACAATATATAGAAGAACATAGTACAGGTATTAATATTTTGAAAAAAATTAAAAATCCATATCATTTATAACAAAATAATTATAGCAAGGTGTTATTATTTGTTTTTAGGCTATGTAATAGCTTACAATCAAATGTATATAGACCTTGTTTTTTTATTTTCATCAATTTCTACCCCTAAACCTAATGCTCTAGTCTGATGTCATGGGTTATTGATTGGTGATAATATAAAACTATGTTATATTCACGATGATTAACTTACAAAGGAGTTTCAACTATGAAGATGATAAACAAATTAATCGTTCCGGTAACAGCTAGTGCTTTATTATTAGGCGCTTGTGGCGCTAGTGCCACAGACTCTAAAGAAAATACATTAATTTCTTCTAAAGCTGGGGACGTAACAGTTGCAGATACAATGAAAAAAATCGGTAAAGATCAAATTGCAAATGCATCATTTACTGAAATGTTAAATAAAATTTTAGCTGATAAATATAAAAATAAAGTTAATGATAAGAAGATTGACGAACAAATTGAAAAAATGCAAAAGCAATACGGCGGTAAAGATAAATTTGAAAAGGCCCTTCAACAGCAAGGTTTAACAGCCGATAAATATAAAGAAAATTTACGTACTGCTGCTTATCATAAAGAATTACTATCAGATAAAATTAAAATCTCTGATTCTGAAATTAAAGAAGACAGCAAGAAAGCTTCACATATTTTAATTAAAGTTAAATCTAAGAAAAGCGACAAAGAAGGCTTAGATGATAAAGAAGCGAAACAAAAAGCTGAAGAAATTCAAAAAGAAGTTTCAAAAGATCCAAGTAAATTTGGTGAAATCGCTAAAAAAGAATCAATGGATACTGGTTCAGCTAAAAAAGATGGCGAATTAGGTTATGTTCTTAAAGGACAAACTGATAAAGATTTTGAAAAAGCACTATTTAAGCTTAAAGATGGTGAAGTATCAGAGGTTGTTAAATCAAGCTTTGGATATCATATTATTAAAGCTGATAAACCAACAGACTTTAACAGTGAAAAACAAAGCCTGAAAGAAAAATTAGTCGATCAGAAAGTACAAAAAAATCCAAAATTATTAACTGATGCATACAAAGATCTATTAAAAGAATACGATGTTGACTTTAAAGATCGTGATATTAAATCAGTTGTCGAAGATAAAATCTTAAACCCTGAAAAACTTAAACAAGGTGGCGCACAAGGCGGACAATCCGGCATGAGCCAATAACACAAAACCGAGCGACCGTGGTTCAAAAATCATACCACGGCCGCTCGGTTTTTTCGCATTAAAAATCGGACAGATGAGCTCATGTTTCAGTATACTCATCTGTCCGATATCTTTTAATTCTTAATCGAGTGATTCAGGATTGTAGAATCTACGATTTTCAAGACCAAATATTTTATCTGTAAACTGACCCTTGTCAGTTTTTTTATATGCCTTTTCAAACATATTCATTCTAGCATCGATATTATCGATATAGCATAAAATTTCTGCTTCTTTTAAGTATGGCAGTTTTGGCGAACCATACTCTAACTTACCATGATGAGATAAAATCATATGTCTTAACAACATGATTTCTTCTCCTTCAATGTTCAATTCACGAGCTGCTTCAACTACTTCATCACTCGCAATCGAGATGTGTCCTAATAAGTTACCTTCGACTGTATACGACGTCGCAACAGGACCACTCAATTCTCTAACTTTACCAATATCATGCAAAATAATACCACTATATAACAAACTTTTGTTTAACAATGGATAAATGTCACAAATTGATTTTGCAATACGTAACATCGTCAATACATGATAGCTTAAGCCACTCGCAAAGTTATGATGATGAGAACTAGCAGCTGGATATGTGTAAAATCGTTCTTGATATTTTTTCAATAAATGACGTGTAATACGTTGTAAATTAGCATTTTCAATATCTAGCAAATAATGAGAAATCTCTTCTTGTATTTCTGCCGGTGATAAAGGTGCACCATCTACAAATTGTTCTGTTTTTAATTGATCTTCAGTTGTCGCTAGTCTAATTTGGTTGACTTTCATCTGTTTATTTCCGCGATAGTTTATGATGTCACCTTTAACATGTACAATTTCTTCAGGCTTGATTGTTGCCATATCATTTTTTGTAGCCGTCCAAAATTTCGCTTCAATTTCACCACTTTTATCTTGCAAATGTAATGTCATATAATCTTTACCTTGTGCTGTTACACCCTGTGTAGCTTTATGCACTAAGAAAAAGTGATCAACTGAATCTCCGGGATTTAGATTCTCTATATTTCTCATCGTTTCCCGCCTTCCTCTATTTTGTTTAATGTAATCACTTCTTTTGATGGAACAATATTATCTTTTACACATGTAAAGTATAGTACTTGATAGTGTTCTGATAATGATCGTAAATAATTCAACATTTTTTCAGTACGCTTTTTATCAAAATGAACAAATGCATCATCAACAATTAATGGGAACGGATAATATGGTCTTAGTACCTTAATTAAACTGATACGTAAAGCTACATAAAGTAATTCTTTTGTAGATTGACTTAGTTCAACAGGATCATATAATTGACCATTAACATGTTTAACCGTAATTGAATCTTCATTATAGTTAATCATCGTATATCTGCCATCTGTTAAATGCTTCAATATTTCTACCGCTTCATTAATAACTTGAGGCAAACGTTTATCTTTAATTTGTTTAATGTGTTCATCAACTAAACTTTGTAAATAACTTAAACTTGCCCAATCTTTTGCGATATCATTAAGTTGATTTTTAAGACTGTGATATTCATGTCTTAAATTAGCAAGCGTTGTATCAGTTTCCATGTGATTGATTTGTGCACTTAAATCACTGACTTGTGCTTGCATTTCAAGATATTGCTCATTATATTCGTCAACTTGAGTAGCCAATAAATGATCTTCTTCTTCAAGTTGTGCAGTTGTTTTTTCACTTAAACTAGAACTTAATTCATAAGAATAGTTTTGGTTCTCAAGATATTTAGTTAAATCATTAAAACGACTCAAATTACTAGTATAAGTTTGGTAATCTTCATGATGTTGGTAAAAATCTTCTTCAGTACCAACATTGATAAAATCGAATAGTGCTGTAATTTCTTTATTATTTTCTTCTAATTGAGCATTTAAATGATTTAATTCATTTGTAACAAGTTTGGTATTTTCAGCATTAATACGCCATTTTTCATTCGTGTCTTCAGCTGATTTCAACCATTGTTGCACATCGTGGAATAAAGATAATTTGTTGAAATAAACAAATTGTGATTTTGTAACAGCTTCAGCATGATTGTAGAATGTATCTAATTCTTGAACCAATTGCTGGCGTTGTTGATTTAAATCACTGATATGTTGATCTAATGCTTTAATATTCGCCATTGTAGAAATACTATCAACAATTAAATCATTTGAAATTTTAGATGATAAGTATAATTCATCCTTAACGTTCTCAACTGTCGATTGTAATTCATCATGACGCCCTTTCGCATCATTTAAACGACCTTCAATATACTGACGTTTCTCTTCTAAAATATCTTTATTTTTCAAAGCTTGTTGCCAGTGATCACGAATGCGATATTGCTCATCAAGATCAAAATCTAAGTCATAATTTTCATCTAAAATGGCTAGTTGTGCTTTAATTTCTTCGATTTCATCTGTGATGGCCTCGCTATAATCTACTTCTTTTGATTTAGACATTATGATACCGATAACAAATACTAAAGTTAATACTGCGAAAATAATACCAAACAACATGTTGTTTGAAATAAATGAGAAGGCAGTTAAACCAATACCTACTAATGTTAAAAGAATAAACGTTGTTCGTAACAATTTTTGACGTTTTTGTTTTTCTTGTTGCTCAATTTCGAAACGTTCTTTCAATTTGCTATACAAGTTCTCTTTTTCGTTTAATTCAATGACTTGTTGTGAGTATTCTTTTTTCTTTTCAAAAGTCTCTTCAGGAACTATTTTTTCTTCAACAGAATCTAGTTCGCTATGAACCGCATTATCTTCGATTTTATTTTCTTCTAAACTACTTTCTAATTGTTTAATGTATGCAGCTTGTTCTTGTTTATTCTTGATTTGCTCACTGACATAACTTTTCATTGCCTCAGAGCTATCTACGTCATGATGCGTTTCAGACCAACCAATATTTGCTTGCAATTCATCTTTATCACGTTGTTTATTCGCAATATCCTTTTCGATTGCAGTAAGTTCAAATTCTTTATTTTTAATTTCATTTTCTTGTTGATTCAAACTAATGAAGGCGTCAATATCAGATTGTTTAACTGGCTCTAATTGAGTCGCTTCTTCTTTAAGTTGAGCTAAACGCTCATTTCTTAAACCAATATCTCTTTCTAACGATTGCTTATGCGCTCGTGCTTTTTCGTAACGATCCACACCTTTTTCTGGGAATGTGATTGGCTCAATATTTAACTGTTGTTCTAGAGACTTCCATTCTTGTGAATGATCATGTAAAGCAACCTCTTTTTGTTTTTCTTCATGCATTTTTGATAATTGATTTAAATTATGCTTTAAATTCTCTAATCGACGTGATGATTTATCTCGATCATCTACTAAGCGATGATATGTTTCTAGCTTTGCTTCTTCTTCACGAATTTGACTTTCTAGTTGTTTTAATTGCTCAATTTGTTGATTAATGATCGGATTTTTACCTGATTTTTTATATAATTCATCTTTTTTACGATTAATCACTTCGCGCATTGACGTGAATTCAGTTGATCCTAAAGCCCCTGCTTGTAATAAATAATCTTGCAATTGTTTTTCATTTAGATTTCTATGAATGTCTTGAAGCCCTAGTACATCAAATGAAAAGATACCTTGATATGTCTTTTTAGAAATATAATTAAGTTTCTTTTGTAACCAAGCATCATCACGCACAGCACCATTAGGTAAATATACTTTCACATCGCCTTGAGCACTGCCTTTAATTCGTTCAACTTCAATCTCTAAGCCATCATCAAGAATAAGTACTAATTTACCACCGTATTGGTTACCTAGACGTGGTTCTAGTCTTGGCTCTTTAGACTTTTTAGTTGGAAAACCAAATAATATCGAATGGATGAATGCTTGAATCGTCGATTTACCCGCTTCATTTTCACCAAAAATTTCAGTGAAGTTTTTATTAAATTCAATTTTACGTTGAACAAATTGACCGTAACCATAAATTTCAAGTGATTTAATTATCATTTTGTTCACCTCTCATTTCAGCTTTTAATATTTCTTCAGCACGATTAACTAATGCTGTATGGTCGAATGTTCCATAATCGTCTAGGAACTTTGATGCCCTTGGATTTAAATATAAATCTGACATCGCTTTATCAAAAACAGCTTGATCGACTAATAATTCCGCTGAAAATTCATTAACTAAAGGTGACTCATCATTTTGTGCATATTGTATTTTTAACTCATCAATATATACAAATTGATTTTCGTTTTCTTCATAATCTGTAATCATTTCTTCAACTTGTAATAAATCTTGAGGTGAAATTAATGTCTCACTATTAATAACAAGCGTTAAACGATAAAAGGCTTTTCCTTCTTCTCTCACTTGTTCTTTAAAGTTTTGAATGACCTCGTATAAACCTTGCTTAGATGTCTTATCCGTTTCAATAGTTGCTTCTTCAAATCTAATATACTGTGTAGGATAAAATTTAGTCTTTAATTTTAAGTGGTCACCCTCGATTAATAAGCAACCTTTTTCACCTTGCTCATTAAAATGTCTACCTTGAATATTACCTGAATAGTTAATTACAGGCATATCACTTAATTGTTGACGTTCATGTATATGACCTAAAGCCCAATAATGATACAATTTACTGTTTAAATCTTCTAAAATGAACTCGGTATATCTTTCGTTAACTGAAGATTTACTATACGTACCATGCAAGACACCAATATGTATGCCTTTTTGGCCTTGACTTGATGGATATTCATCAATCTTGTTCTCATAACTTGCTCTATTTTCATAACTAAATCCGTGAATATAAATTGTTTCACCAGATTTAGTAATTGCTTCATACGTCTCAACTTTATTTGAAAATACAGAAACATTATCTGGCCAGTTTGATGAAATCTTTGATGATAAAGGATCGTGATTACCATGACAAACATAAACAAAGATTTGTTCATTTTGTAAACGTTCAAATTGCTGTTTTAAGAAAATTTCAGCACGTAATGTTCTGTTTTCACTATCAAATAAATCACCCGCGATAATTACAAAATCAACATCTTGTTGTAATGCAATATCTACAATATTTTTAAAACTTTCATAAGCACTTTTTTGAACATCCTCAAAAATTTTAGGGCTTATATGACTCTTAGATTTGAAAGGACTATCTAAATGTAAATCCGAACAATGAATAAATTTAACCATACATCCATATCTCCTTAATTAAAGGTTCTAACATCAATTTTGCAAAATCCAACTATACAAAGCATTCTAATCACTATATTCATACTTATAGGTGTAGTGATTCATTAGCTGATTTATTAAAACCAGTCGCCATTTTTATTTTTATTTCGTTAAAAAACTATTATCTACAGAATAATAAAGTGCTTTAGTCAAATCGTGATGTTTTATTTATTAACAAGTTTATTATTTCTTCATTTTACCATAATACGCTTCATATCGTCGATGAACATATGAAATTGAGACACATTTATAACAGTTTAAAATTTTATTTGTAGCGTGCGTTGATTTTTTTCAAAAATTTCAGTCGGAAATGCAATTTCCGTAATTGTTAACACCGCTAGTGAACCAACTGACACATTAAAGATTTACATGATTACTCTACTAGATTTGCTCGGCAGTAATGACCAATTAGAAACTAAATGTCAAAACTATCATTGCACTAAATACGCCAAACATTTTCAGGCCGTTCTTAATGAGTCATTAAAAGTGAAACGCTTTTCCATCAGTCCGATACATGACCGAACTAATAGTATTATGTTGAAAACTTTACACTTCAAAATGCAAAAAGGAAGTTAGGACACGTTTACTAGCCTAACTTCCGTTATCAAGCTCATCTGCCCGTTTTGGCATAGAGCTAGCCATGTTTGATTGCCCAGCTTCCGTCGTCCATTCTGAGCTAAAGCTAGGACATGTTTAGTAGCCTAAATTCCGATACTGAACGCATCTGCCCAATTTGACAGAGAGCCTCTAACTTCCGTTATCAAAACTAAAAAAACTACCCACAAAGTCTCGGACTCTGTCGGCAGTCTATTCCTCTATTTAAAGGATTGAAAAATATTATTTTAATATTAGTCAGCGTAAATTTCGTCTAATGGTTTAACGATAATTTGGTTGATTTCTTGGAATACTTGACTCATTTTTTGTTCAGCATTCATTAATGCAGAGATGTTTTCATCTTTTTCAATTGCTTGCGCTTGTTCTTGCGCTTTTTGTAAATCTTCTTCAGCAATTTCTTCACCTTGCATTTGTTTTTGTTGGAAGTTAATTTGAGTTTCACGGAACTCGTCGAATAACTTTTTAGATTCTTCGTTAGCTTTTACATTAGCGAATGCTTCTTTGATTGCTTTGTATTCTTCGCTTTCTCTTAAAGCTTGTTCTAATTGATTTGCATAATCATATAAATTTACTGCCATGGTTATAGCACTCCTTTGTTGTGATGTTTATTAAAACGTTCGATATTACTTTACCACATCTCGCTTTTTTAGACAAAGATTGCAACCAAACCTTGGAAAAATCCAATAATACCACCTAAAATGAAACCTAATGACATAATCAACTTTAGTTCTTTGTTAGCAATTTCTATAATTAATTTTTCAATATAATCTAAGTCAAACGTATTAATTTGTTCTTCAATTAATCCTCGTAAATCCACTTTTTTCATAATTGTAGATAAGTGAATCGATAATTGTTCAATGATTAAATTTGCTAATTTGCTAGAGAGTTGACCTTCTAAATAATCAACGAATTGAGGCATTAACGTAATCACTGGCTTATTCGCTTGTTTGCTTGCATATGTTGTTATATACACTGATAGATTTTCAGCGATTTCATTAAACTGAGACGCATCTAACAGTTCATTCAATGGTTTATCTTTAAAAGTTTGATATTCATTGGTAATTAACGATGTCACAATTGTTCTTGCTTTAGGATGAGATGTTAAACGTATAAGTTCTTGTTGAATGCGATCTGCAATGCTCTCTTTTGTCATAAACATTTGCAACATACCAATTAACTTACCTTTCTCATTGAAAAAAGTATCCAACATATCATTAATATCTTGTGTGCCTTTTGCAGATGATAAATAATTCCTTGCACGATCACATAATAAGTCTGTTGCGTTATCTACATGCTGATCTAAAAATGTTACAAGTTGATTTGGCAATAAAGATGCTATTGTTTGGTTTTGATGCTTTGTATAATAATTATTCAATTGTGATTCAATATATTGATTTCCATTAGTTTGTAATACTTGTTCTAAATCAATATCGATTTGAGAAGTAATTTGTTTTATTGACAATTGATCTTTCGTCAACTTTTGTAACTGCTGTTGAATCATAGATTCTATTGCTTGCTGTGATTGCTCGCTTTTTAATTTTTCATTAATTAAAGTTTCTGTAAGCAAATGCTCTTCAATCACTTGGCCAATTTTAGTTGCAATTTCTTCGCGTCTTTTCGGTATTAAACCTGGTGTAAATGGGACTCTAAATTTAAATATATAGTATGGTTTAAAGGGGTGAAACAGCATTCTAATTGCAATTACATTAGTAATGCCACCAATTATCGCCCCTACTACAATCATAAATATGATAATAAATAGTGCATTCATAATTTTGACTCCTTTGTGACAACATAGTTATTCATTATACCACTATTTTTATTTTTTAATTCATTAATCATTTCACTTTCTGCTCAATTTATTATTAGTTTACATACAAAAAGCGATGCCTCACCTCTCGAAACAGGTGTGTTACATCGCTTTTATTATTTATTAAAAGTATATAGGCCTATATATGTACTAATTCTTCTTTAGCATTTCTGTTAAAGTATGTTTCAGCTTCTCTCATTTTAGAAGTACCGAAAATTGGTTGGTTATCTGGATTTAATACACGATAAATATTGCTTACTTTGTTACTTTGTAAAATGTACCCATTACGAGTCTCAATGTTATTCCAATAAATATCACTTGTTGGTGCATGGTTTGGATATGCACAGTGATTTCTTGAAATTGTTTGAACGATTTCTAATGGATCACAGCCAAATGTACTGTTTAATACTTCAGAGTCTCTGAATAATGCACAAATTGAAATACAAGTTGTCCAGTTTGGTAATACTCTCTCTTTTTCGATTTGTACTAAAGTCTTTTTAGAAAGTCCAATTGTTTGCGCCATAGTATCTTGCGTATAACCAGCCTCTATACGAACCATTTTAAATTTTGTTTGAATTAAATCTGTAAAACTCTGTCTATCCATTCTGTTATCTACCTTTCTGTTTGGGGAATTTTATCCGGACACAAGAAATTGCAATAATACACATTTCTTGAAACACAGATTACATCTTAATATATTTTTAATAAAATGAAAAGAGTCAATTTCACATTTGTATTAAATTTTGATCAAGTCAACAAGAGTTAAGTTTACTTTATAATGAAGCGAAAGTAAATGAAGTAAAATTTTATGCATAATCACTAGATTTGATAAAACTTACACTTTTATAATGATATCAAATTTACAAAGAAAACTGTATAATAAACCCTATCGCTATAAAAAATTCATCAAAATCAGATTAAAAATTGTCTATTTTTCGACAAATATTTAAAAGCTCATTCTAAATCAACTTATTTTCCATTGCATAAATTGCTGCTTGTGTACGATCGCTAACTTGTAATTTACTAAATATATGACTGACATGTGTTTTAATTGTTTTTTCAGATACAAATAAAGTTTCTGCAATCTCTTTATTTGTTTTACCTTTAACCATTTCACGTAACACTTCAATTTCTCTCTTTGACAACTTATTCGTGTAGTGTGGTTTTTGGCTAACTGTTTCGAATACATCTTGTGCCTTAGGATGTATCATTTTTTCACCGTTCATAACTCGTCTAATAGTTTCAATTAATTGCTGAGGCTCAACGTCTTTCATTTCATAACCATCAGCACCTTTATTGATTGCTGAAATTACATGTTCATCATCAACATAACTTGTTAATACCAAAACTTTAATTTCCGGATAATGTGCCTTAATATATTCCGTAATTTCAATACCATTCATGCCAGGCATCACTAAATCTAATAGCACAATATCAGGGTGCTCATGCTCTTTTAAATATTCTAAAAATGTTTCTCCATCTGCAAAGTCTTGTAAAACTTCTATGTTTTCAATCGTGGATAATAAAAATCGCAATCCTTGTCGCACAATATAATGGTCATCTACTAATATTACTTTGTTCATGGGTTATCTCCTTAAATCAAGCTATTTTATAGGAATTGTGAATTGTATTTGTGTACCCTTTGTTGGCTGAGAATGAAAGGTCACTTTACCTCTTAATAATTTAACTCTTTGTTTTATGTTATTAATACCGTGTGATGAAGCTATCTGAACATTATCGATCTCAAATCCTTGACCATAATCAATCACGTCAATATATAGTATATCGTTCATTTGTTTTAATGTAAGATCCATTTTATTCGTATCAGCATGTTTCTTAACATTATTAATACACTCTTGTAATGCTCTATATATGTTTTCTTCGATTTCATTAGATAAATCGATTAAACCTTCTACATTTACATTTAATTGTATATGCATTAATTTACTATATGCTGTCAAAGCATGAATTAAACCTTGCTCAAGTCCAACTGGCTTAAGTTGCCAAATCAATGCACGCATTTCATTAACGGCATTTTGACTCGTTTCCTCAATCGTCTTGAATGCTTGTTTAGCGATGGATTCGTTTGACATGCCATACGCAGCATGTGCTGTTAGTTTTACAGAAAATAACATTTGATTTACTGAATCATGTAAATCTCTAGCTAAACGATTACGTTCATTAATTTTTGCTGCTTCTTTTTCACGGTCTGTTAAATAAATACGTTTGATGGCTGACCCTAATTGAAATGCGACAGACTCTAGCAACTCTAAATCTTCATCACTATATATTTCAGTATTTGGGGACGCTACATTTAAAATGCCGAATTGTTCTTGACCCGATTTAAGTGGTACCGTTGCATGATGTGTAATATTGTCATTTTGGCTAGGAAATGCTTTAGAGGCTAAGTTAATACGAGAACAATTGACGATATTCGACGCTTTCATTAGCCTACGTTGATTAAATGCTTTCACACACCAACAAGACCCATCTTTAATATAGTGACAGTGGTCTGCTGTCAAAGATTGTGGTAGAGCCACATGTGATACAAGTTCATGTTCACCTACGCTATTGATGAAAAATATCCAGCCTGTCGTGAAATTACTGCCCTCAATTAAATATTTTAACGCACCTTGGGTCATGCTATACATTTCAGTTTCTTCGTTTAAAAATTCGGCAATCTCTTTTAATAAAGCTAGTCGCGTCCTTTGTTCCATCAAATCGCTCCAATTCATTTTTACGTGTATTAACTATTATACATTGAGTTATTATATTTTTAAATCTTAGACGTGAACATGATAAAATGGCCTTGATTACTCAATAGTTATATTTAGGAGAACTGATTTGTGATATGATATTAAAGACTATAGGAGGATTTTATGAAATTTAAAATACCAGAAAACTTTAATGACTTAAGTTTACGAGATATTTTCCAACAACTTAAGGTACCTAAAAAAGATTTACATCATTTAAATATGTCTAAAGATATTACTATTAATGATAAACCTGCGCGATTAATGGATAAAGTGCATACTGGCGACGATGTATTTGTTCCAACCATCGATGAAAAAAGTAATTATGTTCCAAGTTATCGTTATGCACAAATTAAATACGAAGACGATGATATGGCAATCGTAATGAAACCTAAAGGTGTTAAGACTCACCCTAATGATTTAAAAGAAAGCAATACTTTAATGAATCATGTGATTTACACTATTGATAGTGACTATGTCGAACCAATTCATCGACTGGACCAGGAAACAGTAGGATTATTAATTGTTGCTAAAAATCCTTTAATGAAAAAAATTCTTGATCGCATGTTAGAAGACAATGATATTACGCGGATATACAAAGCAAATGTTAAGGCACTTTTACCTTTAAAACCACAAACGATTGATATGCCAATTGGTAAAGATAAATTCCATTCGAATAAACGACGTGTGTCTCCTACTGGACAGCGTGCAATTACACACATTTTAACTTCAAAAATGATAAAAGAAGCTGTGTGCCAACTTGAAATCAAGTTGGATACTGGACGTACTCATCAAATTCGTGTGCATTTAGCTGAAATTGGTCACCCTGTTATTGGTGATCCTTTATATGGTGATTCAACGTTAAGACAATTAGAACTTGAAAGTTACAAAATAGAGTTTGTGCATCCCTTGACTAAGGAAGTCATTTCCGTTTCTTTGGATGACTAATTTGATTAGTTTTGCATGATATTTAAACATGCAATACCGCATTGTAACTAAATCAAGTATCAACTTAAATCGGATAGATGGAAAATTATTAATTTTTTCAGATGTTCGGTTTTTTTGTTTTTTACGATGCTTAGGATTTTATATTTTGATATTTTAGTAATTATTCATTTTATAACATCCTTGGATAATGACTTGTAGTCTTTTTCAACTGCGTTACGTGTATCTATGGACAATACATGACATCATAAGATTTTTATCACAGGTTGTTTGGCCAATACATGTACAACAATTCATCATATAAAAAATAGGTTCTATAATAAAACGGACTCCATGAAAAGTTTTTCCTTTTCATGGCTCTATATCAAATCAGACTTATAAGTTCAATTTGAAATAGACAAAAAATAAAGCTTGAACACTACATCTACCTGTAATGCTCAAACTTTATTTTATATTAATATTTAATTAATGAGGATCTACCATATCTTCTGGTTTAATCCATGCTTCAAATTGTTCTTCTGTAACATATCCAGTTTGAATTGCAGATTCTTTTAAAGTTAAACCTTCTTTATGGGCTTTCTTAGCAATTTGAGCAGCTTTTTCATAACCAATATGTGGATTTAATGCAGTAACTAACATTAATGATTGATTTAAATAATTATCAATATTCTCTTCGATTGGTTCAATGCCCACTGCACAATTGTTATTAAATGTTTCCATACCGTCAGCTAAAAGGTAAATTGATTGTAGTGTATTATGCATAATAACTGGTTTATAAACATTCAATTCAAAGTTACCTTGTGAACTTGCGAAGCCAATAACTGTATCATTACCCATTACTTGGACTGCAACCATTGTTAACATTTCACATTGTGTAGGATTAACTTTACCAGGCATAATTGATGAACCTGGTTCATTTTCAGGGATAGAAATTTCTGCCAAACCAGCTCGTGGCCCTGAAGCCAACCATCTCACATCATTAGCAATTTTCATTAAGTCTCCTGCTAATGCCTTCAATGTTCCATGCAATTGAACAACTTCATCATGCGCTGTAAGTGCGTGGAATTTATTTTCAGAAGATACAAATGGATAACCCGTATTTTCTGAAATATAATGTGCCACTTTATCACCAAATTCAGGATGCGCATTAATACCAGTACCAACAGCCGTACCACCGATGGCAAGATTTAAAATGTGCTTCTTAGATTCAGATAACATTGTTTCACAACGGTCAAGCATATAACGCCAGCCACTAATCTCTTGTCCTAGTTTGATCGGCGTTGCATCTTGTAAATGTGTACGACCAATTTTAATAATTGAATCAAATTTATCTTCTTTTTCTTTCAAAGTATTTCTTAAAAGTTTTAATGCAGGTTCTAATTTTGTTTCAACCTCTTGATATAATGCAACGTGCATAGCAGTTGGGAATGTATCATTCGAACTTTGAGATTTATTTACATCATCATTTGGGTGGATACTTTCATCACTTTGATGATCTTTTAAATACATATTAGCAACATAACTTACTACTTCGTTCACATTCATATTACTTTGTGTACCGCTTCCTGTTTGCCATACAACTAGTGGGAAGTGTTCATCTAATTCACCTGATAAAATTTGATCACATGCGTATACAATGGCATCTTTTTTTGCCTCGCTTAATTTTCCTAAATCAAAATTAGCTAATGCTGCTGCACGCTTTAGTTGTGCAAAACCATAAACTACTTCGATTGGCATACGCTCTTTACCAACTGGGAAATTACGTTTACTTCTTTCTGTTTGAGCACCCCAATATTTATCTGCAGGTACTTCTATTTCTCCAAAAGTATCATGTTCAATTCTTACTGACATTCAATTTCTCCCCTTATCACTGTTTATTTAACTGTAGTATATCATTAAATAATTTAATTGAGCAATTTATGATTAAAACGTTTTCATAATTTGAAATAAAAATACACTAATCGCACGTACTCACCCTTTATTACAGTGATACGGTCATACGATTAGTGTGTTATCTATCATTATTTAGTTATTGTTGAACTAAGTTTAATTACGATACTTTGTTTTAGTAGCTTCAACCGTAGCAATAGCTGTAAGTATATATAATACAGCACTAACAATTGTCGTATATGGATTTAGAGCAACAAGCGTACCTAAAACTCCTGTTAAACTCGCATAAAACCCATCAAGTGTATAATACAATATTCCTGTTATTAATAAACAACAAATTACACTGATTACAATACCTGATTGATTACTTTTAATGAATGTTTGCGCATTAACATCATCGATTAATCCTTTTGATAAATTGAGTTGTAATTTTATTACTTTGAAAATAACAGGTAAATATAATGCCCCAATTGCCAATGGAAAAGCTTTAATTGATATTAAACTTATAATAACTGTTGCTATCAATAATTGAATCCAGTATTTTCCTAACATAAATATATAAATCTCCTCTAATTTCATTCTTCAATAGCATATCATAATCTTGGCATATTAAGAAACGCGGTTTAATGATTTCATTAAAAATATTACTGATAGATGACTTCTTTCAATTATGTCTGGAGTAATTAATTATCAATTCCGTTTAAATGGTGTTTTAATATTTAAAATTGAACTTTTGATATATTACTATGTCTGGTACACAAATCAATGTTTTATGCTTTACAAAGTTATATTGGCAGTAGTTAACTGCAGTCCACAAACATAGAAGCTGGTGGAAAGTCAGCTTACTATTTCATGCAAGTTGGCGAGGCCCCAACATAGTGAAATCGGATTTCTAATTTCTACAAACAGTGCAAGTTGGGGAAACGGGCCACAAACTCAGAAGCTGGCAGAAAGTCAGCTTCTATGAATATAATAAAAAAGCTAGGTAACAAAATGCTACCTAACTTCATATTCAAGATAATCAATCCTATTTGATATATGTTCTATACTATACATTATTTACATGATAAATAACTGAATATTACACAATTATAATACTTTACTGACTGTCTTCTTCAGAATTTTTTTCTTGATCATTTTGATCAGAGATTTGTTCCATTTCTTTACCTAATTCTTTTAAATCTTCAAAATCCGTTACCATACTGTTTTCTTCTTCATGATAATTTAATTTTGGATCTTTGTCTTTAGACATAATCAATACCTCACAGATTTTTAATTAAGCAAAGCGTGACGTAAAGTAAGCTTTAACATCTTCAGGTAAACCTGCAGCCGCTTCTTTATCAAGAATAACATTTACCATTCTATGTGCTTTTAAATCGGCTGGTTCGAAGCTTGTTTTACCATTTTCTTGATATAATTTTTCAACTACATCTCGTTTATTAGCACCTGTCACTACTAAGAAAATTTCTCTTGCTTCCATTAGTCCTTGACGAATACTAACATTTAACTTACCTTGCTCATCGATAGAAACAACTTGTAATGTTAATTTCCCTTTATTTTCTTTAGTTTTAATCTTATCAGCGATTAATTCGATTGCATCTTTTTCATAAGCAATTGGATAAACTTGACCTGCTGGTACACCTAACGCTTCGAAATATGATTTTTTATCGTCATAATCTAAAATATTTATTTGGCTAAAATCAACAGCATGTTTTTCAACATTTTTCTTTAATTCATCTAGAACTGGCGCTTGATCTGTATCTAAATGAAAACCTGCAATTGTAGTAGGATTATTGTTAAATTGCTTTCTAATAATATCAGCAGCATATTCTGCTACAAGTTGACTATTGTCAAAGACTTTAAAGTTCATTGCCATGATTTCTACACTCCTCTTAGTTTGCATTTTACATAAAAACGGCGATATTAATAATTATTATACCCTAACTTTCAATATATCAAACCATTTAACTTTAACATGCTTATACTCTAAATATAGCACTTAAGCATCATTTTTATAATGAAAATGAGTAAATTTTAATTCAATCCCGGAAAATCTTGTTGACGTAACGCTTCATAAATTAACAACGCAGCAGTATTTGATAAATTTAATGAACGAATATGTTCACTCATAGGAATTCTTAACGCTGTGTCTTGATATTTCTCTTTCACCCAGTCTGGTAATCCTGTCGTTTCTTTTCCAAAAATGAAGTAAAAATCTTTGTCATGATTTGAAAAATCAAAATCACTATAAGTCTTTTCACCAAATTTTGTTAATAAGTAATACTCGCCATTTGTGGCTTCAAAAAATGCTTCAATACTATCATGATACGTAATATTCACAAATTCCCAATAATCTAAACCGGCTCTTTTTAACATTTTATCATCAGTTCTAAATCCAAGAGGTTTAATTAAATGTAAATGTGTGTTTGTACCTGCACACGTACGTGCAATGTTACCAGTATTAGCTGGGATTTCTGGTTGATATAAAACGATATGATTTGTCATATTACTATTCTCTCCTTGTGTCTAATCCTTTTATCATTTCATTCTGAACTTCTGCATCCTCTTGATCATAATTTGCATTGATAAAATCTCTTGCTTCTTCCCCAAGAATTTGACCAATAGCCCAATAAGCAGTTGCTCGAATCATCGGTCTTTCATCTGTTGTTGCAACTTTTTTCAATTCTGGAATTGCATCCACTTCATTAAAATGCGCTAATGCTAAAATAGCATTTCGTTGTATCGGCTTTTTACCACGCCAAGCACCTGCAAGGTGACCATATGTTTGTTTGAATTCTTTATTAGACATACGTAGTAAAGGTACTAATCTTGGCTTTAAAATTTCTGGTTCCAAAATGATGTCATCTTGTTCGGTATTAATACCTCTATTTTTCGGACAAACTTGTTGACACGTATCGCAACCATATAATCTATTCCCAATTTTATAACGATATTGATCAGGCATATAGCCTTTTGTTTGCGTTAAAAAACTAATGCATTTCTGACTATTTAATTGGCCATTTCCAACTAATGCACTTGTTGGACAACGATCAACACAAATTGTACAATCACCACAGCTATCTAATAATGGATCATCAGGTTCAAAAGGTATACTGACTAACATTTCACCGAGGTATGTCCATGTTCCTAGTTTAGGATTGATGACAAAACCATTACGACCAACAAATCCTAAACCTGCACGTTCTGCTACTGCCCTATCTGATAATACACCCGTATCTACCATAGATTTTATTTCAACATCTGGAACTTTAGATTCAATAAATGCAGCTAACATGTCTAATCGTTTACGCATAATTGTATGATAATCTTGACCCCACGATGCTCTAGCAAATAAGCCTCTGCGATCACCTCTAACACTCTTAGGTGCACCTTTCAGTTTGTTAGGATAACCAACTGCAATTGCTATGATTGACCTTGCTGTTGGTAAGGATAATTTAGGCTCCGTTCGTAAAGCAATATCAGATTCTTCAAATCCTGAGGCATAACCATTTGCATGATATGCTTCTAGCTTTTGCTTCAATTCATCAAAGGGATCGGCAGTAGTAAATCCAATACTGTCGATACCAATTGTATATGCATAGTCAATGATATCTTGCTTTAACTGCTTTGTATCCAATCGTATGCCCCCCATTAAATAATACTATGTTATTTTAACACAACCATTATTCATATTGAGGTTTCATTTCACATAATTTTAATAATAAAAAGCTTGAATATATGATTTAATTTTGTGGTGCGTATCATATATTCAAGCTTCGTTAGGTTGTTATAATACTCTTGCTAAGAAATTTTGTGTTCTTTCATGTTGCGGTTGTTCAAATATTTCGACTGGTGTGCCTGACTCTACGACAACGCCATCTGCCATAAATATAACTTTGTCACTTACATCTTTGGCAAATCCCATTTCATGTGTCACAACCACCATGGTCATACCTTCTTTGGCTAGGTCTTTCATTACTTTTAATACATCACCAACTACCTCAGGATCTAATGCTGAAGTTGGTTCATCGAATAAAATAACATCTGGATGCATTGCTAAAGCTCTTGCAATTGCTACCCTTTGCTTTTGACCACCTGATAATTGATTCGGATATACATCTGCTTTTTCTTTTAATCCCACTTTATCTAATAACGACAATGCTTCCTTATGTAATTCATCGTTATTATCTTTCTTTAATAATTTAGGAGCTAAAATAATATTATCGACAACTTTTTTATGTGGAAATAGGTTGAAGTTTTGAAATACCATACCCATTTTTTGACGTAGTTTATCTACTTGTGTCCCTTTTTCCGTTAAGTCATTGCCTTCAAAAATCACTTGACCTTTAGTGGGTACTTCTAATAAATTCATACATCTTAACAATGTACTTTTACCACTACCAGATGGACCTATTATTGCTACTACTTCCCCTTGATTGATTTCAAGATTGATATCTTTTAAAACTTCATTATCTCCAAAAACTTTATTAAGATTGTTTATTTTAATCACTGGCATTCAATCTCCCTTCAATCATGTTCATAATGCGTGTAAGTACAAATGTTAAGACAAAGTATAATGCTGCTGCCACTAGTAATGGTGTGAATGGGTCAAATGAAATACCTTGAACCACTTGTGCATTAAACATAATTTCGCCAACTCCAATTGTTGACACAATAGATGATTCTTTAATTAAAGTGACAAATTCATTACCTAAAGCTGGTAAAATATTTTTAATTGCTTGTGGCATAATTACACTTTTCATCGTTTGTCTATAATTCAAACCTAGACTACGTGCGGCTTCCATTTGTCCTTTATCAACAGCATTTATACCTGCACGAATAATTTCAGCAATGTAAGCTGAGGAATTAATAACTAATGCAATTGTTCCACAAACAAGAGCTGAAATGTCTAGTCCTAATGCAGCAGTTATACCAAAGAATACGATAAATACTTGAACTAACATTGGTGTTCCTCTTAATATTTCGATATAGATAGAAGCAATCCATGAAATAATTTTTATTTTACTTAATTTCATTAACGCAACGAATGCACCTAAAATAGAACCTAATGCAACACCGATAAGTGAAATTAATATTGTAATCTTAATTCCTTTCAAGAAAAAACTACCATACTTAGAAATAAAACCACTGTCATCATTCATCGCATTTGCAGCATTAGTCATATATTTATCGATTAATCCTTTATCTTTAACCTCTTTAATCGTTTTATTAATTTGTGACAATAATTTTGGTGAATCTTTTGGCACAGCTATCACTGTATCTTTTTCTTCTTCATTAAATTTCACATTGGAAATTCCTAATTTAGGATTTTGTTTTAAATATGCTTCTGCTACAGGTTTTTCAACTACAGCACCTTCAACCTTTCCACTTTTCAATGCTAATATAACGTCTGGTAAACGGCTTAATGAAGTAATAGATGCATTTTCAATTTCGGTTTGAGCGATTTTTTCTTGTTCAGTTCCCTTTTGTGCCCCTACTTTTTTATTATTAAAGTCTTTGATATCTTTATATTCATTAACTTTATCTTTCTTTACAAGCATGATATTTTTAGTCATCATATATGAATCTGAAAAATCAACTTGCTTCTTACGTTCAGGCGTTGAAGTCATTCCGGAAATAATAATATCAATTTTTCCAGTTTTAAGAGCTCCTAACAAACTATCAAATGACATATTGACGATTTTTAATTTTAAATTATTATCTTTCGCAATTTTTTTAGCTAAATCAATATCTACACCTGCATACTCAGTCTTACCATTAACTGTATGCTCAAATTCCATTGGTGCATAATCTGCAGAAAGACCCACTCTAAGTTCACCGCGTTCTTTAATCTTCTCCCATGTTTGATCTTGTTCAGCATGTGCTGTGGGATTGATATACACCATAGCACTGCTAATTAACAACCCTAATACTAATATAAACCTAATTAAACACTTCATTTATACAGCCCTCCCTAATTAATATTCATAATTATACATATTAATACATTTTGATGCAATAGTGTTTTATAAATGTATTTTTATCAATATAAAGAAAAGCTTCTTTTTAAAAGACTGTACATAAAAAATCCGCTATTATACGTGAACAAATCTCACATTTTAAAATCAATCAAAAAAAGCGCTACTATCAATATCTTATTGACAGTAACGCCTATATTTATCATATATTAAAACTTATTCTTGTCATCAAGCTATAAATTATTGTTTTGGAACTTCAAATTTATAAATATCATTAGAATATATAGGAATGAATTTTTTACACAATTCATGAACAATAAATGCCGATACAAATGGTATGACAAAATAACCAAGTGCTAATAAAATAATATTCATTGTTGGATCACCTGACATTCGGTTAAATGCATTTATTGGGCCAACTAATCCTGTATATCCAAATCCAGCAGACAATGGTGTTCCTTTAACCTGAAGAACGTAAGCAATGATTCCAGTAATTATTCCATTTATAGTCAATGGTATCGAAATAATTAAATTTTTCAAGTAAACTGGGATCATCATTTTTGCAGCTCCTATGAGTAAAACTGCATTTACACCAATAGAATTGACACGCAATGAGCCAAATAAGAAAGTAACACAGGCAGCCACTATACCTAGGTTTGCTGCTCCACTTCCTAGTCCGTTTAAACTAATCGCAGTTGCAATCGCTACTAACGATATTGGTGTTACCATTAATAATGAAAATGCCACACTAATAAGTATAGACATTAACAACGGATTTAAGTCTGTAAAAGAATGAATTACATTTCCAATTGCTTGAGTAATTTTTCGAATGTAAGGTAATGTGATTAGACCGATACCCCCACTAACGATAGGTACTAAAACTGGTAATATAATTAATTCAAAAGATCCAAGTTTGTTTTGTAATACCATATATATAAGACATGCAATAATAACAACCAAACTCGTATTTATAATGTCACCTATACCTTTTAACATAAAACTATTATTGCTATATACAACAGCACCTGAACCAATCATAGCTGATGTACCTACTATAGCAGCACCTGCGCCATTAAATTTAAATTGATGAGCAGCTAAAACCCCAATAATAAATGCCATAAATGATTGAATTAGTATCACTAACTGATACGTTAATTCTAAAATTTCATTACCACTTTTAAATATTTTTAATACTTCACCTAATAAAGCATTCGGAACAAGTGCAATAACAACACCAGCACCAATAGAATTTAAAATCTTACTGAAAAACTGTTTATTATCAGCATTCTTTGCGTTACTCATAAACGACCTCCAATTTGAACATTAAACTCATCATATTATAGAAAATTAACTTTAACAATGATTAGTTGGCTAATTTAATCTAAATATAACAATCCACAAAATGAATAAAACAAATTTAAACAATCTACTCACTAATCAATGTCATGTTAATTTTAAAATACTACTAATTACATCCTATGACTAATAATGTAATAAATTGTAAATATTAAAATAGCCATATTACTATTAAGATAGATAAATTGAATCGACTTGGTATAAAGCACAATAAAATAGCACTTTTACAAATATATTATTAGAAAAGTTGAAACAAATATATAACCCCAGATAATATAATCATTATCATTAATGTAATACCAAAAAAAGAAGTTAAACAATGTATAGTTGCTTAACTTCCAATATTGAACTCATCATTACAATTTGACATAGAGTCTATTAAAGCGTGTGCCATTTGAGTCCACTTTTATTTGTATTGTATAGAGAGAAATAAAAAGAAACCTTGTTTTACAAGGTTTCTAATACGTTATGTTATGTAAATAACAGTTAATTATACCGGTGGTCGGGGTCGAACCGACACTCCACAAGTGGAACGGGATTTTGAGTCCCGCGCGTCTGCCAATTCCGCCACACCGGCTTAATGGTAAACAAAAAACTTCCCTTTGGAAGCAATTATGGAGCGGAAGATAGGATTTGCACCTATACCTCGTTCCGGGAAGGAACGTGTTCTAAAAGTTGAACTACTCCCGCAAATATTAAATTATGGAGCGGAAGATAGGATTTACACCTATACCTCATTCCAGGAAGGAATGTATTCTAAGAGTTGAAATACTCCCGCATTATTATTAAATTATGGAGCGGAAGATAGGATTTGCACCTATACCTCGTTCCGGGAAGGAACGTGTTCTAAAAGTTGAACTACTCCCGCATAAACCTGGAGGCGGCAACCGGATTTGAACCGGTGATAAAGGTTTTGCAGACCTCTGCCTTACCACTTGGCTATGCCGCCAATAACTGGGCTAGCTGGATTCGAACCAACGAGTGACGGAGTCAAAGTCCGTTGCCTTACCGCTTGGCTATAGCCCATTAATAATAAGGGCGGCTGAAGGGGATCGAACCCTCGAATGTCGGAACCACAATCCGATGTGTTAACCACTTCACCACAGCCGCCATGGCAGGGGCAGTAGGAATCGAACCCACACCAAAGGTTTTGGAGACCTCTATTCTACCGTTGAACTATGCCCCTATTAAAAATAATAAATGGAGGGGGGCAGATTCGAACTGCCGAACCCGAAGGAGCGGATTTACAGTCCGCCGCGTTTAGCCACTTCGCTACCCCTCCATAAATGGTGCCGGCCAGAGGACTTGAACCCCCAACCTACTGATTACAAGTCAGTTGCTCTACCAATTGAGCTAGGCCGGCTAAGAAATGGTTCAGGACAGAGTCGAACTGCCGACACATGGAGCTTCAATCCATTGCTCTACCAACTGAGCTACTGAACCGTAATGGTAATAATAATGGCGGTCTCGACGGGAATCGAACCCGCGATCTCCTGCGTGACAGGCAGGCGTGTTAACCGCTACACTACGAGACCTATAAAATATTGCGGGAGGCGGATTTGAACCACCGACCTTCGGGTTATGAGCCCGACGAGCTACCGAACTGCTCCATCCCGCGATAATAAAAAATAATGGCGGAGGAAGAGGGATTCGAACCCCCGCGGCCCGTTAAGGCCCTGTCGGTTTTCAAGACCGATCCCTTCAGCCGGACTTGGGTATTCCTCCATTATTATAGGTAAATCGCTATTAATTATAAAATTAAATGGCGGTCTCGACGGGAATCGAACCCGCGATCTCCTGCGTGACAGGCAGGCGTGTTAACCGCTACACTACGAGACCATTAGTAAAACGGAGGAAGAGGGATTCGAACCCCCGCGAGCCGTTAAGCCCCTGTCGGTTTTCAAGACCGATCCCTTCAGCCGGACTTGGGTATTCCTCCAAAATTATATGGACCTTGCAGGACTCGAACCTGCGACCGAACGGTTATGAGCCGTTAGCTCTAACCAACTGAGCTAAAGGTCCTAAATATAATTTTACAACTAATAAATAGTGGCGGTGGAGGGGATCGAACCCCCGACCTCACGGGTATGAACCGTACGCTCTAGCCAGCTGAGCTACACCGCCTTATATAGTTTGTAAATAATATGGTGGAGACTAGCGGGTTCGAACCGCTGACCTCCTGCGTGCAAAGCAGGCGCTCTCCCAGCTGAGCTAAGCCCCCATAAAATGGAATTTAAGAAGTAATCGGGAAGACAGGATTCGAACCTGCGACCCCTTGGTCCCAAACCAAGTGCTCTACCAAGCTGAGCTACTTCCCGTATAATTAACGCGCCCGATAGGAGTCGAACCCATAACCTCTTGATCCGTAGTCAAACGCTCTATCCAATTGAGCTACGGGCGCATATGTTTTTATTGAAAATGGTGCCGAGGACCGGAATCGAACCGGTACGGTGATCACTCACCGCAGGATTTTAAGTCCTGTGCGTCTGCCAGTTCCGCCACCCCGGCACTATAAAAATGGAGCAGAAGACGGGATTCGAACCCGCGACCCCAACCTTGGCAAGGTTGTATTCTACCGCTGAACTACTTCTGCATATGCGGGTGAAGGGAGTCGAACCCCCACGCCGTAAGGCGCTAGATCCTAAGTCTAGTGCGTCTGCCAATTCCGCCACACCCGCAAATGGTGAGCCATAGAGGATTCGAACCTCTGACCCTCTGATTAAAAGTCAGATGCTCTACCAACTGAGCTAATGGCTCTTCCATGGTGCCGGCCAGAGGACTTGAACCCCCAACCTACTGATTACAAGTCAGTTGCTCTACCAATTGAGCTAGGCCGGCTATATCTAAGAATAAATGGTGGAGAATGACGGGTTCGAACCGCCGACCCTCTGCTTGTAAGGCAGATGCTCTCCCAGCTGAGCTAATTCTCCGATTTAAAACTGCCTGGCAACGTTCTACTCTAGCGGAACGTAAGTTCGACTACCATCGAC
>ERZ1023180.24-NODE-24-length-73272-cov-9.379707_pt1 | contig 73272 bp, 71 predicted proteins | sample MGYA00380436_ERZ1023180 | MGnify/ENA primary metagenome ERZ1023180 (study PRJEB33173, sample SAMEA4830337) | metagenome | study: EMG produced TPA metagenomics assembly of the PRJEB25223 data set... | reverse complement strand
TTCAACTTTTTGATCATCTACTTTTTTATCATCAGAAGTTTTATCAGACTTAGGATCGTATGTTACACCATCTAATGGTCTAGGGTGTTCTCCTACGAAAAGGTCATTTACTTTACCTTTAGATTTATAGAAATCATAATATCCCCATTGATCCCAAATGTGCTTATATTTAGGATTTAATTCATTCGTAGGCACACCATCCTTATAAATAAAAAAATCTACTGGTTTTGCATCAATTTCTAATATTTCACCACCTTGTTCAGGTACAGTCATTGAACCATCATAATTTACTCTGATAGGATATAACATTCCTCCGTTGTGAAACACATACTTCACAGGTTTGTCTTGTTCCATTTCTTCTGCATTAACTTTACCTATTAAAGGTGTTGTTACTGTTGTACATAACAATGTTGATAAAAGTATTTTCTTTAACATGAACTTCTCCCCTTAATTATTCATAACTAAGAAAATTATGCTTTTGATTTACGATCTATTGTATAAAGGCCAATTAATGATAAGCCAACTAATGATAATAATCCTACTTGTATCCATGGATTTTCACTTTCACCCGTCTTAGGTAATTCTTTTTGTTGTTTATCTGATTTATTATCTGCAGCTTTAGCTTTACTGCTAGTTTCCTTAGTCTTTACATCTTTATTATTATCTTCTTTTTTCACATCAACTTTTTTAGAAACATCAGAAGATTGAGGTTCAGACTTATGATTAATCATCGCCACTTTATTTTGCTTATCAGATTTATTATTAGCTACAACTTTATTATCTTTATTTGTATCAGATTTATTTTGATCAGTAGCATCCTTCTTATCAACTACATTACTCTGACTATCAACTTTCACATTATCTTTAGCCGGTTGTTCTACTTTAGCAGAATCATTTTGTTTTGGTTGGTCTGATGTAGACTGATTGTCAGTAGTGTTTCTATTAGGTTCTGGTTGATCTTTTGGTTGATCAGATTTAGGTTCAACTTTTTGATCATCTACTTTTTTATCATCAGAAGTTTTATCAGACTTAGGAACAAATGTTACACCATCTAATGGTCTAGGATGTTCACCTACAAATAGGTCAGCTGTTCGACCTTTCGATGCATAAAAATCATAGTATGCCCATTGATCCTTTATATGTTTATACTTTGGAGTAACTTCATATGTTTTAACCCCATTTTTAACAACATAATAATCACTAGGTCTCTCAATGAAAACTTCTAATATTTCTTTTTCAGGTATAGTCATTGATCCATCAGAATTAATATAAATAGGACTAGCTTTCCCACCAGATTTGAACACATATTTCACTGGTTTGTCTTGTTTCATTTCTTCTGCATTAACTTTACCTATTAAAGGTGTTGTTACTGTTGTACATAACAATGTTGATAAAAGTATTTTCTTTAACATAAACTTCTCCCCTTTTGAATACAAATATAGTATTTTAAATTTTTAACCTTCATATAACTTTCTTATATTTTGGTTTATTTTTTATCACCTATACTTTATCTTTATTGAAGAAATTTATACCTCAGATTAATTAAGGATATTATACAATGTAAATTTTTACCATTCAATATGTTTTTTACATTTATTGTATTAAATTATGCCAGATATAAAATGCGTTAGATATACTTTTTTCTACAAAAAAACTCACGAGATTTTTATCTCGTGAGTTCGTTTTATGATTGATTATTTTATACTAAAGTTTTAACAACAGCTTGACAGCGTGGGCATAGGTTATCTAATTCCCCTACTGAGCCTAGCTCGTCTGAATAGTTCCAACAGCGTTGACATTTTTCTCCGTCAGCGTGTTTCACTTTAACTTTCACATATTCATATTCTTCACCGTCTGTTAATTCATCAACGACATCTACTTTAGATACAATGAAGAGTTGTTGTAAGTCTTGGAATTGACTTAAGAATTCAACTGTATCAAAGTCTTCTGAATTTGATAATGTGATGTGTGCTTCTAATGATTTACCGATTACTTTTTCATTACGTGCAACTTCTAATGCTCTGTTAACATCGTCTCTTAATTTCATCAGTTTAGACCATTTTTCCACTAATCCTGTATCAACTTCATGTGGGTTTGGCATATTTGTTAAATGAACACTTTCTTCTTCAACATGTGGAATATGTCCCCAAATTTCATCAGCTGTATGTGGAATAATTGGTGCTAAGATTTTAGTTAATTTAACTAATGTTTCATAAAGCACTGTTTGCATACTACGACGTTTTAATGAATCTACTTGTTCGATATAAAGGATATCTTTACCGTAGTCTAAGTAGAAGTTACTTAATTCTACATTAATGAAGTTTTGAATATCTTGATAAATATCTAGATAGTCGAATGCTTCATAGTGAGATAATGTACGGCCAATAAATTGATTTAATCTATTGTGCATATATTGATCGATTTCAAGCATATCTTCATATTTCACACTATCTGTTGCTGGATTGAAATCATTCACATTACCTAATAAGAAACGGAATGTATTTCTAATTTTACGATATACATCAGAAGTTTGTTTTAAGATGTCGTTTGAGATACGTACGTCAGCTAAGTAGTCTACACTACTTACCCATAATCTTGCGATATCAGCACCCATTTGTTTAACAATTTTATCAGGAACGATTACGTTACCTAATGATTTACTCATTTTCTTACCTTCTCCGTCCATTACAAAACCGTGAGAAAGTAACATTTTGTATGGTGAGATACCTTTAGTTGCTACTGATGTTGTGATTGAAGAGTTAAACCAACCTCTGTATTGGTCACTACCTTCTAAATAAATATCAGCTGGGTATGATAATTCTGGACGTGTTTCTAACACACCTCTATGTGTTGAACCTGAATCGAACCATACGTCCATAATATCTGTTTCTTTAGTGAATTCACCATTTGGGCTACCTTCATGTGTGAAGCCTTCTGGTAATAAATCTTTCGCTTCTCTTTCAAACCAAATATTTGAACCGTGTTGCTCGAATAGATTTGCAACATGATTAATTGTTTCTTCAGTCATGATAATATCGCCATTTTCAGCGTAGAAGACTGGTAGAGGTACACCCCATACTCTTTGACGAGAGATTACCCATTCTCCTCTATCTCTGATCATATTGTAAAGACGTGTTTTACCCCAATCGATTTTAAACTTCGTATCATCAATTGCATCTAAAATATCTTGTCTTACTTTACTGATTGAAGCGAACCATTGTTCAGTAGCTCTGAAAATAACTGGTTTTTTAGTTCTCCAGTCATGTGGATATGAGTGTTTGAAGAATGTAAGTTTTAATAATGCGCCAACTTCGTCTAATTTTTCTGTGATATTTTTATTAGCTTTATCATAGAATAGACCTTCAAATTCTCCTGCTTCTTCAGTGAATACACCTTTATCATTAATTGGACTTAGCACACCAAGACCATATTTTTGACCTACGATATAGTCATCTTCACCATGACCTGGTGCTGTATGAACACAACCTGTACCTGCATCAGTTGTAACGTGGTCACCTAAAATTAATAATGAAGTACGATCGATAAATGGATGTTGCGCTGTTGCATATTCTAATTCAGCTCCACTGAATTCTTTATCAATTGTAATTGTTTCTTTATTCCAGTCTAATGCTTCACAAACTGAATCAAGAAGTGCTTGGGCAACAACGTATTTTTTGCCTTCTACATTTACTTGTACGTAGTTTAATTTAGGATTAACAGCAATTGCTAAGTTTGATGGAATTGTCCAAGGAGTTGTTGTCCAAATAATAAATGCTGCATCTTCATCTACAACACCTTTACCATCTACTACATTAAATGCTACATAGATTGAAGGTGATTTTTTATCTTGGTATTCAATTTCAGCTTCAGCTAATGAAGATTCACTTGAAGGAGACCAGTAAACTGGTTTTTTACCTTTATAGATTAAACCTTTAGCAGCCATTTCACCGAATACTCTAATTTGCGCCGCTTCAAACTCAGGTTTTAACGTAATATATGGATTATCCCAATCACCGTTTACACCTAAACGTCTGAAATCAGCTTTTTGTAATTCAATTTGTTCTAATGCAAATTCTTTACATTTTTCTCTGAATTCAGCAACTGACATTTCTTTTCTTTTAACACCTTTGTTTGTTAAAGCTTGCTCGATTGGTAAACCATGTGTATCCCAACCTGGCACGTATGGTGCATAATATCCAGACATTGCTTTTTGTCTAACGATGATATCTTTTAAAATTTTATTTAAAGCGTGACCCATGTGTAAATTACCATTAGCATATGGAGGACCATCATGAAGAATAAATGGTGAATTACCTTTATTTTTTTCTAAAATTTTATTGTATAAATCTTTCTCTTTCCACTCTTCTTGAATTTGTGGTTCTTTATTTGGTAAACCACCTCTCATTGGAAAACTTGTTTTAGGCATAAGTAACGTATCTTTGTAATCCATAAGTCTTAATCTCCTTCTTAATAAAAATAATATAAAAAAACTCTAAGCTGAAATAATAGGGACGACATACATCGCGGTACCACCCTTATTAACTCAACTTAGAGTTCACTCATTAAACATATATCATATTCGCAAACAGGTGATACCTAAAGAAATGAATTTATTAGGCTCTCACTATCCCTAACTCGCTTTTCAATTCGTTTATTCTTCAGACTTGTCCTCTTCACTTTTAACTGCTTGATTATTTATCTGTTCTTGATTATTTTCTTCTTCTTTGTTCAAAATGTCAATATTTTCTTCAGTAACTTTTTGTTGATCGACATCATAGTTCAGTAAATAATCCCAATCTTCATTTTTCAATAAATCTAATTGCGCTTCAACTAACATGCGGAAACGTGAACGAAAGACTTTTGATTGACGTTTCATATCTTCAGTTTGGAAACTGATATGACGCGCTTTTTGAAGTGCATCATTAACGATTTGATCAGAACGTCCTTCTGCTTCTTTAATAATAGCATCTGCTTTTAAAACAGCAGTATGTTTCGTTTCTTCACTTGTTTTTTGCGCTTGTAATAATACGTCAGAGATTGTATTTTCGACTGCTTTGAATCGACTAATATTCTCTTCTTTATCATCTATAATACTTTGCAAATGCGCTTTATCTGATTTTAATTTTTCAATTTCATCACTTAAAGTTTGTAGATATCCACGTACTTCAGTTTCATCTAATCCTTTATGAACTCTACTAAATTCTTTTTGTTTGATTTCCTCTGGGGTAAATGCCATAAGTTTTCCTCCTCAGCACTATTTAAACAATGTTCGATAAGCTATTCTTATCTTGCCTTTTTTTGAAGTTCCATTATTTTGAATGATCATCGCACGTCCATATCCTTTAATAGAAATCAAGTCATTTTCTTCGACTATAAAGTCTACTTGTTCGATTTCTCTATGATTGACTTTAACGCGTTTACTTTCAATCAATTTTTTACTAATTGTTCTACTCGTATTTGTAAGGTGCTTAATGATTACATCCAGTCTTAATGCACTTACAGTTGCGTCATGTGTCTGCCAATTCTCACTTGATTGTATCATATTTTGGAATGGAATAGAACTCAATTTGATTCCTGCACCTTTAATCTTTGTTAATTCCATCATAATATACGATTCAAATCTCTTTGTCAAAACAAACTGTATACGGTCATTAACAATAATATCCCCTAGTTGATTTCTATCAATCCCAAGCGACATGATCGTACCTAATACATTACGATGCGTCAATTTAACAAATTTTGAAGGATAAGTAAGTTCAATAAGCACCATCTCATAATCCGCTTCAGTCGGTTCAAAATAATCAGGTGCAACTATTGCACGCTTTCTTTCTGATTCTTCATTACCACCAAAGTAATGTACATTTAAATCATCGAAGCCACCCACGATTGTTTGTAAAATAAATTGTTCTCTAGGGTCTAGAAATTCTGTAAGCACTGGTTGGTAATTTCGTTCAGCAACTTCACATCTATTTAAAAATAAATCAATAATCTCTTTTTCTTCTTTTCTAAAGTGTTGATATATATCCATTTTGACACCTCTAATTCAATAAAAAATAGGATGTGACATTACGTCTCACCCTACTGTCATTTATCGTTTAATTATAATATTGGCATTACAGGTACAATCATATTAAATATATTGACTAAACCAACATAGAATAAACTTAACGTTATAAATGCCACGATTGATGATATGTCTAACATACCTAATGGTGGGATAATTCTTCTAAATGGTTCTAAAAATGGTTCATATATTTTCCCTAAAAATTGTCCAAATGCGCCTTCCCTAACGCCTGGTAACCATGATGTAAGGAAATAAACGATCATACCATATTGATAAATTTTAACGACGAATAATACAAAGCCTAATATCGTACTTAATAGTCCACTATCCATATCTTAATTTCCTCTATTCTTGGTAAGGTTCAACTTGTTCTAATTGTTCAGTAATTGATCCTGCTACTTCAACATTATCAGGTGTACATAAGAAGATGTCTGTTCCCACGCGTCTTATATCTCCACCAATTGCATAAACAGTACCGCTCAAGAAGTCTATAATTCTTTTAGCTGATACTTTGTCAATGCGTTGTAAGTTCACTAATGTTGTACGTCTATTTTTAAGTTCATCAGCGATATCCTGCGTATCTGAAAATACTCTTGGTTCAAATAAGCACATTTTTGAACTTTGCGCAAAATCCATATTCCCGCTCATACTAACGACATTCGTTTGAGATGAATTTGTACGTTTCTCAGTCATAGCCTCTTTCCTTTCAGGTTTTTTGAAATCACGAGAACGTTGTGATTGGTATCTAGTAGTATTTGATTTTTGTGTTGGTACACTTTTTAAAGATTGTTGTTTTGGTTTTTGTTCTTGTATGGATGATTCTTGTTGTGGTGCTTTCGTTTGTTCTCTTTGTGGCTCTTCGTATACTTCTTCTTCTTCATCAACTACGAAAAAGCCTTTAAATACATCTTTAATTGCCATAATTTACACTCCTATTCGCCAACTAATTTTGTACCAATTCTTATATAAGAAGCACCTTCTAATATTGCTTCATTAAAATCATTGCTCATGCCCATAGATAATTCAGTGCAAGGTGCATATGATAAGTTTAAGGATTGTACTTTCTCTTTCAATAATCTTAGTTGGTTAAAATATTGTCTTAATTTTATTTTGTCTTCAGTTAATGGTGCCATAGTCATTAAACCAACTATTTCAATATGTTTAAAATCCTTAAGCTCTTGAATAAATGGGATAACATCATCAGGCGACATACCATGTTTTGATTCTTCTCCCGAAACATTCACTTGAACAAAGCATTTTACAACATGTTCTGCACGTTTTTCAATTTCTTTAGCTAATTTTAATCTATCTAATGCATGTAAATAATCAATTTCATTAATGATGTCTTTTACTTTTCTTGTTTGTAATGATCCAATAAAATGCATGATAGCATCATCTGGAAGATGCTTTTTCTTTTCCAAAAATCCTTCAATACGATTTTCTCCAAAGTTTTTCAAGCCAGCTTCATAAGCTTCTTTAGCTCGGTCTATTGTAACATATTTTGTCACAACAATCACTTGAGGCGCCGTATTAAATTCTGATTCTTCGCTACTGTTACAAATTTGTGAATTGATTTCTAATAAATTTTCTTTTACTGATTTCAAATCTATACCTACTTTCTACCTATAAATGCAAGCATTCTACCAGTTTGTCCTTTTTCTACTCTATATGAGAAGAATAAATCTGTTTCACTAGCCGTACAATGATTCGTCTTTACAATATGTTCAGGACTAACACCATAATGTATGGCAAGTAATGCATTTGCCTGTTTTAAATCTATGCCGTATCGATCTTGTCCTCTTTGCACAATGTATGTTTCAGAGTCTATCGGTAATGTTTTGAACTTTTGATAAATGTCTTCGTTAATTTCATAACTGTCAGATGTGGATGGACCTATAACGACTCTTAAATTAGAAACGTCACCTTTATATTGTTCAATCATCTCTTTAATAATTTGGGAATATGTGCCTCTCCATCCAGCATGACAAAGACCAATATAACCATTTTGAGTATCATATAAATAGATTGGTACACAATCTGCAAAGCACATCGTTAATAATAGATCAGATTCATAAGTATAAAGTCCATCTATTCCATGTAGTTCTTCAGTTAGTGCATTGATATTTGTACCTTTATCCTTTGAAGATACTTCTCGAACTTTATTCTCATGTGTTTGAATTGGAAATACCCAATTGGCACAACTGAAGTTGATTTCATTGGCTAAAATTTGCTGATGCTTTGAAATATTATCTGGATCGTCATTGATATATCTTGCCATATTAAAAGCATTCTCTGGATATGGACTATAACCACCTTGACGAGTTGTAATACCTATCGTTAAATCACTTTTGTCATCGGCTTCATATGATAAATAATGATTATGTTGATTAAAAATCTCTTTCATTTCATCTCTCCTAACAAAAAAAGTCATCAGGACTTAGCCTGATGACTTTTTAAGTTCATTTATCGTCTAGAGCGTCTAGAACGTCTATCTTCTCTATTTCGAATGAAACTTGGAATATCACTATCATCAGTTGATTCATTTGTTGATTTATTTTCAAATGAAGCTTTTCTTCCTAGTGATTCTCCTTCTTCTCTTTTAGAAGCAGGTTCTTCTGTAGTTCCACCAAATGCACCGCCACCTTGTGGTTTACGAGCATTAGAAGGTTTGTCATTAAATCCAGTAGCAATTACTGTAACAACTAATTCGTCTTGTAATTCTGGGTTAATAACTGTACCAAATATCATGTTAACATCTTCGTCTGCTGCATCTTGAACAATATCTGCTGCTTCTTGAGCTTCAAATAGTGAAAGTGACTCTCCACCTGTAATGTTCATTAAGACACCTTGTGCGCCAACGATTGAAGTTTCTAATAATGGTGAAGAAATAGCTTTTTTAGCAGCTTCGATTGCTCTATTTTCACCAGAAGATACACCGATACCCATTAATGCTGAACCTTGGTTAGACATAATAGTCTTAACGTCAGCAAAGTCTAAGTTAACTTCACCAGAAACAGCGATTAAGTCTGAGATACCTTGTACACCTTGACGTAATACATTATCTGCTTCTTTGAATGCTTCCATCATAGGTGTTGACTTATCAACGATATCTAAAAGACGATCATTAGGAATAACGATTAATGTATCTACTGCAGCTTTCATAGATTCTACACCGGCAGCAGCTTGAGTTTGACGTTTACGTCCTTCAAAGCTAAATGGACGTGTAACAACACCAACTGTTAATGCACCCATCTCTTTTGCGATTTTAGCAACAACTGGTGCAGCACCTGTACCAGTTCCGCCACCCATACCAGCAGTAACGAATACCATGTCAGCGCCTTGAATAGCATCTTCTATTTGTTCACGTGATTCTTCAGCAGCTTTTTTACCGATTTCTGGGTTTGCACCTGCACCTAAACCACGTGTTAATTTTTCACCAATTTGAATTTTAGATGAAGCTTTAGATAAGTTTAAAGCTTGACCATCTGTATTAATAGAAATAAATTCTACATTGTTCATTCCATGATCTATCATACGGTTAACAGCGTTATTACCGCCACCACCAACACCAATTACTTTTAAAGTAGCTAAATGATTAAACCCTTGCTCAAATTCTAACATTTATTATCCTCCTAATCTTTATGACCCATCAATCAAATAACGATTTCATTAATTTTTTTAATACACTTGGCTTCTCTTCTTGACTTTCCGAATCATATTCTGCTTCGGAGACTCTGTCATGCTCAGAATTTGAAGCTTTTGCGTCATTGTTTTTGTTTGATTTCTTTTTAAACCATTGTTCATATGGTTTAGCTTTAGTTTCTTGAGTTTCTTCTTCATATGTTTCTTCTTCGACATTATCAACGTCATAATTATTCATTGTAACATAATCTAGTAGCTCATCAAAGTTAATTCCACTAGATATAGTAGATATACTAGAAGTAAACTCAGGTTTACGTATACCCATTTGAGATGGTGTATGTACACGTACTTTTTCATTAACCATATCTTGTAATAATTCTTTAATACCAAGTAAGTTTGAAGTACCACCTGTTACGATGAATCCACCGTTAACATTTGTAATACCCATATCTTGTAATAAATCAAATATTTCAAAGAAAATTTCTTCTACTCTTGATTCAATAATTTCACTTAATTCTTTTTGAGTGAATTGTGCATGACCATCTTCGTTAATTTGTTCAACACTAAAGACATCTTGATCAGATGCAGAGTCGTAGAATGCATGTCCATATTGTTGTTTAATCTTCTCGGCATTGTCATATGTAGTATTTAATGATTTCGCAATATCAGTTGTTATGCTTCTACCTGCCATTTCAATCGTATCGGCATCAACTAAATTGCCTCTCTCATAAAAACCTACTTGCGTTAAATCTTCACCAATATCAATGACGCAAGCACCAAGTTCAACTTCTGTTGGAGATAATATAGATTGATAGTTATAAGCATCAGAAAATACTTCTAAAACATCTACTCCACAAGATTCAACACATTTAATGATGTTGATTAATAATGATTTTGATGTTGCGATAACACCTGCTTCTACTTTTAATGATTGTGTTGCAACCATTTCTTTAGGATCTGAAACTTCATGTAAGTCATCTACAATAAATTTCATTGGGAATACACCAATGACTTCAGTTTCCGGAACATCATTTAATTCCCTAATGCCCTCTAATACTGATTCTATATGACTGCCATTTATTTCAGTTTCTGTACCATCAAAAGGTATTTCAAATTTTTCGTCGTAAATCTCTGTATTCACGATAGGCATTTTTAAAAATACTTCTTTAATATCTATTCCAGATGCAATTGCTGCTTTTTTGATTGTATCTTTAATTGCTTGTTTAGCGATATCAAAATCATCTATACAACCATTTCTTATACCATTCGTATAAGTTTGCCCTGTACCTATCACGTTAATGCCATTATGAAATTTTTCTCCTACTATTACTTTTACACTCGATGAACCTATATCTAAACTAATATAGTAATGTTCCTCCATCGATAGGCACCTCCTCTAACACATGATAATCAAATTTAAACTATTATTAGTTTACATGATACTTGATTTAATGTGAACTAATTATAGGTTTATTTATTGATTTTTTTACTTATTCTTCTGATTTCTCAGTTGATTCTGGTTCTTCTCCAGATTTATCCAATTCTTTAGATAAATCTTGTAATGCTTGGTCTAATTTTTTCTGTTCTGTTTTCGTGCTTTCATCTTGTTTTGTTTCTTTTTCTGAACGCTCTTTTTGCTGTTCTTCCGTTTCATATGGTAAGAATGTCACACCAACTTGTAAATCTAAAAATCCAGGTGTTTTGAGCGCACCAGAATTGTCTCTCTCTAATTTATCAGAAATACTCGGATAATAGTTGATTTTATTCGCAAAAGTTTGAATATCTCCTACAACTTCCACATTATCTGTCATAAATAGTTGGATTCTATTCTGATTGTTCTCACCAGGTTTATAATTTATTTCCGATATCATTGATTTAACTTTAGGTTTAACATTTTTCAATTCAGGAATCATTTTATTTAACTTTTTAGAACTAAAGTCATTCAAAATCGGAACATCAATTGGTAAATCTGTTGATAAATTTTTAATTGTTTTCCCATTTTCTAATAACGGTACGTAATGTTTTTTCTCTTTAACTAATCCAATTGTTTCATACTCATTTACATTAACCGTTAAGTCATTTGGAAAATGACGTTTAATTTCAACACTTTTAACGCCTTCAATTTCTTCGATTTTCGATTTCATATCACTTACAGGGATATTGTATATTCTAGAATCTTTTTTGATATCTAAAGCTTTTTCAATATCGTTTTTAGATACGATTTCTTCACCTTTAATGTCCACTTGATCAACTTTACTGATGTCTGTAAACATATACAGTAAAATCAAGATAACAAGGAGTATAACACCTATGAATACACCTAATTGAATTTGACGTCTACGTTTTCTTTTCTTCTTTAAAATTTCTAATCGTTCATCTTCCGTAGTCGTTTCAAATTGCAATATATCATCATTGTTTTCAGAACTTTTATTCACGGTTGTCACTCCTTTTTTTCACAATTTCTAAAATGTTGGTAAATGTTTTTGGAAACTTTCAATAAATTCGTCGCCACGAGCTTCAAATGTATCATATTGATCCCAGCTCGCACACGCTGGTGATAGTAAGACAACATCGTTAGATTGTATATAATCCTGAATCAAATTAACGGCATCTTTAACGTCATTTGCCTGCAAGACTTCTTTACCTTGACTCGCACCTAACGCTTTTAATTTATCTTTTGTTTCACCAAATGTAACCATCAAACGGACATTATCCATATAAGGTATTAAATCATCAAAGTCATTCCCTCTATCTAATCCACCACATAACCAAATGATTGGAGAATTAAATGAACTTAAGGCAAATCGTGTTGCTAAAGTATTGGTCGCTTTAGAATCATTATAATACTTGTTGCCTCTATTGTTCCCAACATATTGAAGTCTATGTTTAATACCTGAGAACGTTGTTAAAGTATGTACAACTGACTTCACGTCAACACCTGATAATAATGCAGCTAATACAGCTACAAGTACATTTTCTAAATTATGTTTACCAGGTAATACAATATCGTGCGTATTGATAATTCTTATGCCGTTATATACGACATAATCATCTTCAATATAAATGCCATTCACTTTTTGATTAGTTGAGAAATATAATATTTTAGATTTAATATCATCTGTATTAATTAAATGTCTTTGTTCATAGTTGAAAATTAAATAATCGTCTTCGGTTTGATTCTTAAAAATATTTTTCTTAGCATTCTGGTATTCTTCTAAACTACCATGATAATCTAAATGTGCTGAATAAATATTTGTAACAATCGCGATATGCGGACGATAATGTATTGTTCCTAAAAGTTGGAATGAAGATAATTCAGTAATAAGATAATCGTCTTTCGTAACCTCTTGTGCAACTTTTGATGCAACTACACCAATATTACCGGAAACTTGACCATTTACTTTACTATTACCAAACATATCACCTATTAAAGAAGTCACTGTTGTTTTACCATTTGTACCTGTAATACCGATAATAGGTGCTTCTGAAATGTAATAACTTAATTCAACTTCTGTAATGATATCCAACCCTTGATTCATCGCTTCTTGCAATAGTGGAATATTGTAAGGTATACCAGGATTTTTTACGATTAACGGTTTATTATAAAGTAATGACAATGGGTGTTCACCACCGATCACACGTACTCCTTGCTGCACTAATTCAAGTGCGTGGGGATCAGATGATAAATCTTTACCATCATTGACAGTTACATCAGCACCTAATTTATGGCATAACTTTGCACTTTCATATCCACTTTTTGCTAAACCTAAAATAAGAACAGGTTTCTCTTTTAATGCATCATATGCTTTCATTTTACATTACCCCTATCCATAAACCAATTGCACCAGTAACGATACCTGTACCCCAGAATACTAATACTATTTTCCATTCACTCCAACCAACTAGTTCGAAATGGTGATGCAATGGGCTCATTTTAAATATTCTTTTTCCTGTAAGCTTGAACGATGTTACTTGTATCATCACTGATAATGTTTCAATTACAAATACTAAACCGATTAATAATAATGTTATTTCTTGGTTAAGCATGATTGAAATCGTTGCGAAAATACCACCAAGCGCTAAGCTTCCAGTATCTCCCATGAACACTTTTGCTGGGTACTTGTTGTAAATTAAAAATCCAAATAAACTTGCAAGCATCACTAAACAGAATAACCCAATTTCTGGTTTATCAAGAATAAATGATAGTGCCGCGTAAAAACCAAATGCAATGATTGATAATCCAGTTGAAAGACCATCTAATCCATCTGTTAAGTTGACAGCATTACTGAATCCAACTTGCCAAAATACTATGAATATAATATAGAAAACAGACAATGGCAATGACCAATCTGTAAACGGTATGTTAATCGCTGTTTCAAATTCATAGTTTGGTAATATAACACTTACGATATAGAATACAACGGCTATCGCAATTTGAGCTAAGAATTTTTGTTTACTTGTTAAACCTTGGTTATTTTTCTTAACGACAATAATATAATCGTCTATAAAACCAATAAGTCCAAATCCAAGTGTTACAAATAATAACAGAATGAGCGGACCTACTTGCTCAACATAAAATAACGCGATGATTGTTACAACGATTGTTGCTAATAAGAACGTTAATCCACCCATAGTTGGTGTTCCTGTTTTCTTCATATGACTCTTAGGTCCTTCTTCTCGAATACTTTGGCCAAATTTCAATTTTTTAAGTGTTGGAATTAAAACGGGTACAAGTATCAAAGTCAATAAAAACGCAATGACAGGTAGCGTAAAATTCATAATTGTTCACCTTTTCTTTTGTATATTATCTATCATCCTGTGATTTATGATTCACTAGATGTTTTTTCTTCTTTTTCTTCTTTTTCATCTTTTTTATCATCTTTACTTTTGCTTTCATCTTTAGATGTTTCTTCATCATCTGGAACTTGTCCTATTGAATCATCACCATTCGGATGATTGTTAGAAAGCGTAAACTTAACTTTAGTACCAGATTTAATTGTTTGGTTCTGACTGACAGATTGCTCAGAAACATAACCAGAACCTTCTGATTCTACTTCAATACCTGTCGCTTCTTGTAATTTTAATAAGTCTCGTTTTGTCCAATTTTCAGTATCAGGCATCGTCATTTCACCGTCAGTAACAAGTAAAATCCTTTCTTTATCTTGGACATTTTTACCTTTAAGCGGTATTTGTTTCTTAATTTTATCGCCTTTACCAACTACAATTGGCTCAAGTTTTTTACCTTTTATTGCATCAGTTGCTTTTTGTGTACTCATATTAACAACATCTGGTACATCTGAAGCATTCGTTTTAGCTTTGCCTTCAGTTTCTTCTACATCTAAATATTTTAATGTATTTTCCATAATCGGATTGAAACCTCTTGACACACCATATTCATAAGCCTCTAGGTCACGTTTTTGTGCAAGTGACATACCAGCATAAACAACTACTTCAGGATCTTTAGCAGGCGCATAGCCCATAAAGCTTACGAAATACGGATTTGCACCATCTACATAACCACCGTTTTTAGTATCTGGCACTTGAGCCGTACCAGTTTTACCTGCAACTCGGTATCCATCTATTTTATAGTTTGTAGCGTGACTTTCTTTACTATTTACTACTTTATCTAATTCTGTCATCGTCTTCTTGGCTGTATCTTTAGATATTGGATTACCGACTACTTTTTTCTCGCCTTTTTTAATCGTTTCGTTACTTTCTTTGTTTTGAATCGATTTTACATAATAAGGTTCGAGCATATTACCTTGATTTAAAATTGCTGTTTCAGCTTGAAGCATTTGGACTGGTGTAACAGTAGTAGACTGACCAAATGAAGATGTCTTTCTTTGAAGTTCATTATCAAATGCAATATTCCCTGGTGCTTCACTATCAAATAAACCACCTGTTTTCTTACCAAAACCAAATTTTTCATAATATGCCTTAGCTTTATCAGCGCCAACTAAATCTTGAAGTTTCATCATTAGCGTATTCGCAGAATATGTAAAACCAGTTGTCATAGGAATATTTCCCCAACCATCATCGTTCCAATCATAAATTTTAAATCCATCTATTTCTCTATGACCAGATTTAAATTTCTTGTTTGGTTCGAATTTACCTTCTTCAATTGCTGCAGCTAAACCATATGTTTTGAATGTAGAACCTGGTTCATAAGTATTTTGATATAAATCATTTGCCCATTTTTTCCCGAAGTCTTTTTTCGTATCAGGATTAAACGTAGGTCGCTGACTGTAACCTAAAATTTCACCAGTTTTTGCATCCATTACAACCGCAAATAAATCTTTAGGTTCATAGCGGTCTACCATTTCGTCAAGTGCATTTTCAACAAAGACTTGAATATTAGAGTCTAGCGTAAGATGTACATCATCACCATTTTGAGCTTTAATACTATCTTCGCTGTTCGGAACGAGCATACCCCATATATCTTGCTTATAAGAGTTTTTACCCGTTTTTCCTTTTAAATAGCTATCAAATACTTTTTCAGCACCTGATACACCTTTTAATTTGTTGGTATCTGGATCTTTATCTGCTAAACCGATAAGATGAGATGCGAAGTTACCATTAGGATAAAATCTTTTTTTCTCCGTTTCAAAAGTCAGTCCAGGTAATTTAAGCTTTTCAATTTGTGTTTTTTGTTTATAAGTTAAATCTTTACCTTTTTGACCAAACTCAACTTGAAAGGCATTTTTAGTTTTAAGTTTACTTAAAATATCATCTTCATCCATATCAAGAATTTTAGCTAATGCTTTAGCTGTTTTTTTCTTGTCTTTTACGTGTCGAGGCTTATCGCTACCTTCGCTCATTTTTTTATCTAATATTGCCACTAATTTATAACTATCTGTATCTTCGGCAAGCACTTTACCGTTACGATCATAAATTTTCCCACGTTCAGGTTCTGCAACTGTTTGTCTTAAATATTTTTCACTTGCCCTGTACGCTAAATCTTCACCAGCTGAGTGACCACTGATCATTAAATACGAATATCTTACGGCCAATATAAAAAAGAGCAGTCCGAAAAAACTTACTAAGAGGACTGCTCCTATTTTATTTTTCTTTATTTTAATTTTGGGCATCACTACGCACTACCTTTACATTGTCATTATTCAACTTTAGACCGTAGTCTTCAGCTTTTTCGTAGATGCGTTCGTATGACGATTGTTTCATTGATTCCGTCTTCAAATCACTGTTTGTTGTTTGTTGTTGCTCAATTTTACTGTCTAATTCTGCGATTTGTGTCTTGTTATTATACGCATCCATTTTTAAAGATAGCATATAAATACTTATCAACGCAATCATAGTTATTAATGATATGTATACGACTTTTTCGATCCTCGATATTCCTACTACCTTGGTCTTTTTCACTTTTTTCTTTTGTGGTTCGAGTTGTGGCTCTTGCCACTCATCAGGTCTATAATTCGGATATACTCTTTCTACTGCCATTCAATTGCCACTCCTCTGTTTACTTCAAAATTTCCGCAACTCTTAACTTTGCACTTCTCGCTCTATTGTTATGCTCAAGTTCTTGTTCATCAGAAATAATTGGTTTTTTGTTTACTCTTTTTAGTTTCGGCTTGTACGCTTCCGGTATAACCGGCAATCCCCTTGGTACATCTGGGCCTTTTTCATATTCTTGAAAGACTTGTTTACACAAACGATCTTCTAAAGAATGGAATGTAATAACTGAAATTCTTCCGCCAACTTTAACGTGTTGTATTGCTGCTTCAATAGATGTTTCAAATGCACCTAATTCATCATTAACTGCTATTCTAATCGCTTGGAAGACACGTTTAGCAGGGTGTCCACCCTTTCTACGTTTAGCTGCTGGAATACCTTCTTTAATTAAATCCACTAGTTCGAAAGTCGTTTCTATAGGTGCTTGTTCTCTTCTTGTTTCAATCTTTCTAGCTATTTGTTTTGAAAATTTCTCTTCACCATATCTAAAAAAGATTTTGACAAGTTGTTCATATGACCATTCATTTACCACTTCATATGCTGATAAAGATTGTGATTGATCCATTCTCATGTCTAACTTAGCATCATAATGGTAACTAAATCCTCGTTCTGGTGTGTCAAGTTGTGGACTGGATACACCAAGGTCATAAAGTACACCATCTACTTTACTAATATGTAGTTCTTCTAATATATGTTCTAAATTTCTAAAGTTGTTTTGTACAAAAATTACTTTATGCATATGGTCCTTTAAGATACCTTTAGCATGTTCAATCGCAGTTTCATCTTGATCGATTGCTATAAGTCGGCCTTGGTCATTCAATTGTTCAACTAGGTACAAACTATGACCAGCTCCACCTAATGTACAATCAACGTAAGTACCATCTGGTTTTATGTCTAATTTATCTACTGTTTCTTTCAATAGTACGGATACGTGATGAAACATTTAATTCACTCCTAAAAATCAAAGTCAATGAGATCTTCCGCAATGTCCTCAAAATTGTCTTCAGATTCATCATAAAATTCATTCCACGTAGAACGATCCCATATTTCAATTCGGTTAGAAACACCAATAACAGTACATTCTTTACTTAAATTAGCGTAACTTCTTAAATTTTGAGGGATGTTAATACGTCCTTGTTTGTCTAGTTCTACTTCAATCGCACCTGAGAAGAACATTCTCATGAATTTACGGGCATCTTTTTTTGTTATAGGTAAGGTTTTGAGTTTTTCTTCGATGCGCGCCCACTCTTCAAGTGTGTAGCCAAACAAACATTTATCTAGGCCCCTAGTGATAATAAAACGTTCGTTCAAATCATATCTGAATTTAGAAGGCACAATCATACGCCCTTTAGTATCCAATTGATGTTGATATTCACCCATGAACATTTTATCTCACCTCACCTTATTTATAATTTACCACATTCCCCCACAATCCTCCACTATTTATACAAGATTTCTTAAAATTTGTGTAAATAGTAAAAAAAACACCCAATTTACGATTTCGCAAATTGGGTGTTAATCCTTGTTATGACTATAGTTCAAGCGTTATATGTTTAAAAGTGTAACGAAGTGGTGGATAAGTGGAGGGACTGAACATAGTAATCCCAAATTGATTCATTACTTGAATAGGACTCCACACTCTTTCTTGTAATCCATGGTGAGGATGTAATGTATGCTCCACTATTTCAAAATGTCTCATACTGATTTCATTTTCTCTTTCGACATTTAATAAATATCTATCTATTAAATATTGATATTGGTGCTGATGTATTTGATTATTTTTTTCGACTAATTTTCTGTTTTGATAATCATCGCCAATTTCTTTAATCAGTTTTTGATGAAATTGAGATTGGCTTTCTTTCATTTCTTCAATTTCTCTTAACACTTCATCAGAAGCTTTTGCTCTAATAAATTTTTCTTTATCGTTTTGAATACCATCTACTAAAACAGTATCTAGATCTAAGTTATAGTTATCGATACATTTTTTTGCTTCTTGCGTTAAATAACTAATTCGCATACGAGGTGTAACTATAGGCATTTCAATATTAAATAAATTGAATACACCTTTCAGTTCACCCCAATAAACAATTTCGCTTGGCCCACCAATGAAACTTAATGTATTAAATAAATATTCCTCCATTAGAGGTCTTGTTACGACATTATTAGAAAATCGTTCAGGATGTTCTTCTACAAGACTAAGCAATTCATCTTTTGTAAAAGTTACGTCTGTATCTTTATTTAAATAGAACTTTTCATTTTCACACATAATGAGCTGTCTTTTATCGTCATACTCATAGAATAAGTGAACATTGCCATCGGTTAAAATCATGCGCTTCTTAATAACTTCAGCAAATTGGTCTTGTGTAGCTCTAAATGCTGAATCTACCGCTTCATGATTTTCAATAATTTCCTTGAAGAATGGTACTTCTAATGTTCTTAGTTCTGGATCATTTGCATCAATTAATAACAAACCATATTCTTTAAATACTTCATGTGTCATAACCTTAAAAATTTCACTCCATGATTCAGAAGACTCGATTGCTTTATGAATCAATAATTGAATATCTTTAGAGTGAACAGTCTCCCCGATAGAACTGAACATGTCGTTTAAAGCATCTTTGATCAATGCTTTATCAAAATGATAATGAGAAACACTCTTTTCTGGTGGTTCTAACGTACTATATTTTACTTTATTTAACTGTCTTGAAATACGATCATACGCATATGTATGATTCACTTCATCAAAATCATGATCTTCGCCTGCTATCCAAAAAACAGGAATGACTGGCGTATTTAATTTTTCACTTTGTTCGTTTGCTAAAACGATAATCGAAATGATTTTATGGAATGTATATAAAGGACCAGTAAAGAGTCCGGCTTGTTGACCACCTATAATGACTTTGTGACCATGTTTTAAATTTTCAATATTTTCATGTTGTTTATCTGTTAAATTTAATTGAGACATATAATTAAATATGACTTTTGAAAGTGCTTCTTCTCTGCCATTAGCTGATAAATTCGAGCGTTTTTCGAATTCAGATTGGTCCCCTGGTTTATATCCATAAAAGTTTATAATTTCAGTATTATGATTTGTATATCTCTCTATAAAACTATTTTGTTGATCAATTACAGTCTTCTTACAGTCCATACGAGTCTTTCTCCTTCGAAATTAATTACTATCAATAGTATAAAGATTGTAGATAAATAAAACAATCTAACGGCTTATAATTTAAATTTTTATTCAAATGAAGTATAATTAAGGAAAGAACAAGGGGGATTATCATGGCTAAAGTAGAACATTTACAAATTAATTACAAAACTGAAGAAGCATTCGAACAATTTCGTAACTTCGGAAACGAAGGTTTATATATGGTTGAAGAATTAAAAGGAAAAATGATCGATGCTAGTTCAGATTCACCATTTTACGGTATTTATGTTGGCGACAAATTAGTTGCAAGAATGTGTTTATTTAAACAAGATGAAGTAGAAAAAACATACTTCCCAGCATTTAATGATTACCACATTTTATGGAAATTAGAAGTATTAAGAGATTATCAAGATAGAGGATACGGCAAACAATTATTAGATTATGCTAAAAGCTTTGATTTACCAATCAAATGTATTGCCCGTAATCAATCCAAAGATTTCTTCTTAAATCACGGTTTCCAAGATATCGAGCAACAAAATCAATCCGGTGAAGACATTGTTATATGGACACCAGATAAATAAAATACTAAAAGTCCCGTAGAGCACAGACTCTACGGGACTTTTAGTATTTTATATTCCCCACAATGTGTAGGAAGTAACTGCCAATAATAATATAATTATGATTAGTGCATGCGTCTTTTTAAACATATAAATGATTGCTAAATATTCTCTAATGTATGCATTTGGATAGAAATAAGACTTCGATGATCCACCCGTAACGCTTGCGTTCATTTTAACTTTCTTGGATAAAAATGCTGCTCTTAAAATATGAAAATGATTAGAAACAATTGTTGCAAGTGCATGTTTTTTATAAGTGTCCATTTTCTTCATAGAGAAAACTAAATTTTCTTCTGTGTTAGTAGATTTGTCTTCCATTATAATTTCTTCATTACGTATACCTTGTTCCACTAAATATCGTCTCATCGCTTCAGCTTCACTGATTGCTTCATCCGAACCTTGACCACCACTTACAATCATTTTAGTATCTAAACTTTTTCGTTTTAATTTAATCGCTTTATCTAATCTCGCTTTCAAAAGTGGTGTTACTCTTTCGCCTATAATCCCTGCACCTAATACGATAATAAAATCTTGTTTCTTTCTTTTTGAAATACCACTTACAATCCAAGCATATAAGTTATGCAATATAAATATTAAATTTAAATAGTAAAACAAAGTTGAAATGGCAATTAATATTAATCCGTTCCATAATTCTACTAATAGATATGGTTTAAAAATAATGATTAAAAAATTAATTAAGATGAAAGAACCGTAACCAATGACAATCATGTTTGTTACAATTTTTCCTTCATTTGCTATTCGTTTTCTAGTATTTAATAAAGCTAAGAGCATTACCACAATAACAATTAAACAGTAAATAATATTAGCTATGATTATATAATTAATATTTAGATTTAAACCCAATGCTGGCACAATGATTTCAATCAATATCGTACTCATTAAACTGATAATGAATAGTCCTAATAAGAAGACATTTTTATATTGTCTAAAATCCACTATATAACTAATTATAAATAAAATTAAAAATGCTAACGTAACAAACATCATCGTCACCTCCTAGCCTATTATTTTCACAATCAAAGTATATCATCATAACCGACAAGATACACATAAAATTATTTTCAGAATTTTCAAAATAAATATTGAATTAGGTCAATATAGCTGATATACTATTTCACATTACTTACTTAAATATAGGAGGCAATTTATATGGAATATCAATCATCAAGTAGTCAAACAAAGGACGAATGTGGATCCACTTTTGGTAACAAAATGTTAACAATGTCGTATCAAGCATCAAAAGGATGGTCTTCTCCTATCATTAAAGATTATGCACCTATCACTATTTCTCCAAGTGCACAATGTCTTCATTATGGTCAAACTGTTTTTGAAGATATGATTGCTTATCAAATCAATGACAATATTCATATCTTTAAACCTTTCGAACACTTTGAAAAGTTCAATCAATCATTGAACCGAATCGAAATGCCAGCTATAAATAAAATCGCATTACTTTTCGGTATCCAACACCTTATTAATCAAGAACGTCAACTATTCGATTTACATGAACATCACCCTGTTAACATTAGAACAGTTATGTTTGCATCAGAGAATAAATTAGGTGTTAGTAAATCTGATACATATGAACTCATTACGTTCTTATCTCCACTACCTAAAAAGCTGAATTGCCAAACACCAGAACTTATAAAAGCACACGTAGAAGATGAATATGTTAAATCTGTTACAGGTGGTGCTGGTTTTACACAATTTGGTGGTAACTACGCCGCTTCTTACGCTGCAAAATCTAAAGCAGCTCAATTTGGATACGACCATGTACTATGGCTAGATGGAACAGAGAGATCTTATATAGAAGAATTACATAATATGAACATTTTCTTTGTTATCAATCATACACTGATTACGCCAGCTTTAGATGGTATTACAGTACCAGGTGTAACTCGACAATCAGTTATTGATTTAGCAAAAGAATTAGGCTATCAAATAGAAGAAAGACAAATTAGCATTGAAGAAGTGCTTCAATCATATAAAGATGGATTATTAACAGAAGTATTTAGTACGAGTATATTGAATGCCATCACTCCTGTTTGTGAAATCAAATATAAAGACAATATTTTAACAATTCATAACAATAAAATCGGACCTATTACACAACATTTATTTACAACTTATACATCTATTCAGCAAGGTAAGCTTCCTGATATACATCAATGGAACTATACAATAGAACGAGAACCAATTGAAATGTAATAGCTGTAAAAGACTGGCACAAAAAATGTACCAGTCTTTTTTATATGGAAAAATCAAGGTGAACGTTAGGTTCTATATTGCTTGTTTGTGGTGTCTTGCAATATTCAGCCTCCCAACATTGCTTGTCGCAACCCACTTGCAATATTCAGACCCCTATTTCTGAAAATATGGAAAAGAGTCTAGAACATTTCTGTCCCAGACCCATTTTTAACTTAATCCTCTTTTACTTCTTTAATGACTAAATTATCTAATACGAAATCTTTAGTCCCTTCAAAGTTCACTTGACCTTCATTTTTAACACCTTTATTGTCTGCCTTTTTATCTGTTGATGCTATGCCAATCCATGTTTGACCATTTTTATGACCTTTAATTTTTGTTTTAAATTGACGATGTTTCTTACTTTCTACAGTACCTTTCAATGGTGTTTCTTTGTATTTTTGATTATCAATACTGTCGCTACCTGTAGCAAAAGCATATGTGTCATCAGATCCTGCTTCATAATCAAACGAAACTTCATATGTCTTATTTGGTTCAAATCTAAAGTTTTGCGGTATCGTTTGATAAGCAAGTTTATTCTTTTCTACTTGACCATTAATTTTTAATGACCATGTACCCTCGATAACATCACTTATACGTTTATTATTCCATCCGCGTTGTGTATATGGGGCATGTTTTTCAGATAAGTGTGTTCTATTATCTTCTACGCCTTCAATATCAGACACAACAAATGGGAATATGCCTTGAGGTACTTTTTCGAAATTTTGTTTAAACACTTTATCTTGTGAATATAATTGTTGATCATTTTCGAAAATTCGAATGTCATCAAAATAAGTGAGACCTTCACCTTTATCTCTAGAAATTGTTAAAATTGCTTTACTATTTTTAGGTGCTTTAAAGTGCACATACATATTTTGGAAGTAACTATCGTTACCTTTAGTTGCTGATTCTTTAGTTGTATTATGAGCGTTAGCTTTAACATAATTTTTAGCAATGGATTTAGTAGTATAATTTTGATGTGTTGTACCATCTGCATCTACTCTAATACGTGCTTTATGATCACTTCGATTATCCACACCTACATATACTGCATATTGTTTACCTGGTTTCAAATCTGTTAATTTTTGTTTCAATTCAACATTTTTCTTCGGATTGCTAATCGTTAACATATTGTCGCTACTGTTTGATTTCGTAATAGAAACAGCTTTTTTAGATCCTTTAATTTTCCAATCTTTAAGATTTTCTGCATTAAATCCTGGATCTTTAATGTGCATATCTTCTCCGTATTTCACTTTCTCTTTATGTTGTTTTGATTTATACAATACATATGGTGTATTCGCTTTGACATTGCTTAAGGTAACTTTACCATCTTTAACACGAACATTATCAACATATTGGCGACCATGCTCAGTTAATTGGTATAATTTTAAATGCTTACTGTTCCAACCTTTTGGCAATTCCCAAGTTGATTCTCCACCATCTTCATTATAATGATAAAGTTTATGTTTCTTACTGCTTAATTGCTTACCATTTTCATCCCAGTTCCACGGAATTAAATATTTATTGCCATCCAATATTTTTTGACCATTTAATGTGATCGTTCTAGATCTATAATTTTCTTTATCATTTTCATAATCATTAGATTTACGCTTAATAACTACTTTGTCTTTACCATTTTTTAATTGGATTTCCATTTCAGGTGTCCAATCAACAGTTTGGTCATTTGCTGTCATTTTGACTGGCTTGCCATCTACCCACTTCGTAACTTCAAAGTGCTGTAGGTATTTCGTAGATAAATTTGTTTTAAAAATATTATTAATGTATTCATCAAAGTTGTTTCTACCTTGCCAACCTTCAAAGTCTTTCATATCATATCCACCGAGTAATGGATAATCAGCTGCACCTGAATAAGTTTGGTAATTACCTACCCAAGAGTCTTTCTCGTGGTTTCGAATAAATCTTGCGACTTTTGAATTAATACCTTTGTTTTCATAACCACCATAAGTTAAATCTGCAGCCCAATGTTGGAATGTTGAATCATATTCCATACCGTGCCCCCATTCAACAGCCACTCTCCAACCTAAATCTTGAATTTCTTTTGCTAATTGATGGGACATCCAAGCTTGGTTATCACCTGATTGACCATTGCCCCATACATCTACATAAATAAAGTTTAAATCTTTACCTACTTTATCTTTAAAAGCATTTAATCGATCTTTTCTACCATGCAACATATCATATTTTGCATCAATGTTAATACCTTGATCTAACCAATTCCAACCATAATTATACGTACCGTCTTCATTTTTTCTTAAACGGTCAGGATTAAATGCTTTAGACTCTGGATATGTTTCACTCGCATTAATATGTACACCAAACTTTGCACCATATTTCTTACCGTTCTTAAGTAATTTCTTCATATCTTCAGCGCCACCGATACGTTGACCAATATTATCATAATCAAGATGACCAGAATCGTGACCCTCACTACCATATCCTTTTAATATAATTGACTGACCTAATCCATCTGTATTTAAATTAACTTTTTTAACACCATCAAGCGATTTTAAGAATGGATTTTGTGCTTGTGAACCGAAATTCATTGCGATACGGTGTGCAACTAAATCTGGTACAGATTCTGAACCTGTCGGATGATTCATGATAGCTCTATATGCAATAGCACCATCTTGCCAGTCTGTTTTTCCATCACCATTTTCATCATCCGTTATAACAACTTTTGTTTTTGGCATTAAATGTTGTTCTTTAGCATTTTCATAACTTTGACCCGGCTGCAATATCCATTTAGAACTAGATAAACCGACATATTTATCTTTATCTACTTGTTTAGAAGTCGCATTTATTCTCGTATAATCAAGCTCTCCTGTTCCTTCAGAATGTTGTGAATTACTCCAAACACCTGCACTCGTCTTATCGTTTGAAACAAAACCATACATCATTGGATAATTAAAATCATCTTCAATATCTTTATTGACTTTAAAGTTTTTGTCGCCACTTTTCATCGTATTTGTAGACATACGTGTTGTTTGTAAGTTAGCATTTTTCTGTTTAGAATTCACAGAAACTAATGAATGATTAGGTATCTCAAAATCTTTTATAACAGTATCATCACTTTTACCATCCAACTTATTTTGGTAATCCTTCATATCAAAATGCAATTGGTTATCTTTAACTTTCATCTCAATTGTAAATTCAGCATCTATTTTTTTATCCTTATTAGAAGCAATTAATTGATATTGAGCTGCATGCGCATTAATTTTTTTATACTTAACTTTCGGTTGAACCGATTTACCATTCACTTTAATCGTCTTAACCTCTTTAACTTGGCCATCCATCTTTTTACCATTTTTCAAAGTATATTCAATAGCCCTTGGAAACGATTTATCAACCTTCACTTTCATCTTATTACTCTTTAATACGTCCCCTTTGACTTTTGCTTCTACATGATGATTCATCAGTGTAAATAAACTTAACAACATAACTGAAACAATTGAAACGACAAACAGTTTTTTCCTCCATACAAATGTTTTATTACTTAAATTCAAATTAAACACCCCTTATTAAAATTTGAAAACTTACATTAATTGTAGACTTTTATCTTATGATAGTCTAGCGTTTTTGTTCTATATTGTTTGATTTCACTTTCTATTTTGTTCATATAAACAAAAAGAACGAAATGATGAGATTCATCATTTCGTTCACATTTCATACTATTTATTTATAATTTTTAATTACTCTAACAATCAGTGCAATCATAGGAAAAATCATTAAAACAAGAATAATATAATATAAATTAACAATACTATTTTCCCATGTAATAGGCACAATCACACCAAGCGCCATAATAAGCACTAAAATGATAATATTTACAAACATGCATACTAACAGATCACGAAAACTTGATTTATTTTTGTAATCGAATGTTTGCTTCCAAAAATTTATATATGTCATAAGCAACCCTCCATTCCATTTACAGAATATACCAAATATATCAATTAATATCAATTGCTTTTTAGTGGTTTCTTAAAAATAATAAGAACATAATTTGTTTTAAATTGCTCAATTAAGTTAAACTTAATCTACTATCTAGAACGAGGAGGCATGTTATGAATTTAAGAAATATTAAAGTTGAAGATTATAATCAATGCGCAAACAATTTAGTTGCAGCCTATGCTGGATCGCCTTGGTTTAATAAATGGACTGAACAAGAAGCTAAACTCAGAATTGAAGCTACAATGAGTGGATTTAATTCTAGAGGATTTATTATCGAAGATGAACATAAAATTATTGCAATGTGTTTAGGTCGTATAGACTATTATTTTAATGGTTTTAATCAATTCTGTATCGATGAATTTAATGTCATTCCCAACCTACAAGGCTCCGGTATAGGTAAACAATTAATGAACTTTGTCAAAGATGAATTAAAAAATGAGAACATAAATAATATGTTCCTAATAACGGGCGGAGAATTAGCAGCCAATTTTTATACTAAAAATAATTTCAAAGTAACAAATGAAGGTTATATGATGGAAATTGAATTTTGATTAGTATAAAGTTCTCTACCACTTATTTTAGTGAATTTAAAAAGGACTGATATAAAAATGAAGGTTAATATCGAAAAATATAATCCTTATTGGGTAAATCTTTTTGCAAAAGAATCAAACAATATAAAAAGAATATTTGGTGATGAATTACAATCAATCCATCATATAGGTAGTACATCAATTCCACATATATATGCAAAACCAATTATAGACATTATGCCTATCGTTAATAATATAGACAATGTGGATAAATATAATCATGATTTTGAAAAGTTTGATTATGATGTGCATGGCGAATATGGAATAGTTAATAGAAGATACTTTACTAAATTTGATAAAGAAACTAATAGAAAACTTTACCATGTTCATATTTATGATTGTAAAGATGATAAAAACATTATTCGCCATCTCGCTTTTAGAGACTTCTTAATTGAGTTTCCAGAAGTAGCTAAAGAATATGAAGATTTAAAAATGATGCTCATTAATAAGTATTGCGGAGACAAAGAACAATATGTAAATGGGAAAAATGAATTTGTAAAAAGGACTGAAAAGCTTGCTATAAATTGGTATTTACAAAACAAAAAAGGATACAGACTATAATTCATTTCAAAAATATAGGTGATAACAATGATACATATAAAAGAATTTTATAATTCATTACCAGAGTTGGAGAATAAAGAACTATCTAAATTACACAATGATGATCCATGTTGTACATTATTATATTTTTGACACTTATTTGACACATGCATCCTGCTTTACTTTTATTAAGCTACTTAAGAGTATCACAAGTAATTTATACATCTTGGTGCAGTTACGCTATTTAACAAGCCATTTTCATATACAAAAAAATCCCGTCATGTCTACGTTACAAGTAACGAGATACAACGGGATATTGGTAATTTACGTCCTGGGAGGGATTCGAACCCCCGACCGACGGCTTAGAAGGCCGTTGCTCTATCCAGCTGAGCTACCAGGACATTTTCAACACAAGAATAATTATATCGAATAGATACTGATTTATCAATACTTTTTAAAAAGAAAAAGGTTTATTAAATCGCTTTCGAAGTATTATTACACGTTTAGTTATTTTGTTTTACTTTTATTCGGTGATTACAATGTCATTAACTTTAACTGTATTGGCTTTTTCGGCTTTACACAAAGATTTATCTTCAAATATTTCTATAACACTCGCATGTACAAGTCCGTTTGCTGTTAATACATATATGTTTTCGTTCTTATGTAAGTCGTTATATTCGTTTTTATTTATACAAAACTCATCATCATTAATAACTGATGTAACGTGTGTTCTGCCCATTTCTACCCCTCCTATGTATGATAACTTATTAGTTTTTACATAAAATTAACGACATTCATAATTATAAAACAATTTTTGTTTAATTGAAAGTTTATTCTAATTTTTTAATAAAATTGAGATATTCGTAAGAATACCTCAATAAATAAAATCTATTTGCCATTTTTGTTTTGCAAAATATATATTTAAATTGCTAATGATAATTTTTCTACTTCTTCATTATTTCTATTTAAATATGTTAAAGTTGCATTATTTAATGCTTCATCGAATTCAATGATTGCATATGTTTCTTCCCATTGACCTCTTGTTTGAGAGATGCTTCCTGGGTTGATACAATAAACGCCATCTATTGTCTCACATAATGCAACATGACTATGTCCATAAAATGCAAATTTAGCATGATTATTTTTTGCATGAGCACTTAATACTTCTCTAGATCCTTTAATATCATATCTATGACCATGTGTATAGAAATAACCAATACCTTCTATTTCACCTTGTTCTTCTATTGGAAATTGTGGATCAAAATCACAATTTCCTTTAACTCTTTGATACAAACTTAGTTCTGTATCATCGTAGTCAAATTCAGAATCACCTAAATGTAAAAATAAATCTGCGTCTTTATATTTTTCGTATATTTCATGAAGTATACCTTGTTCGCCATGATTATCGCTAACAATTACCCATTTCATTGGAATCGCTCCCCTATATCTTCATTCATTAATTTAATTGCATTTCCACGGTGACTAATTGCACTTTTTTCTGCAGCAGTTAGTTCTGCCATCGTTCTGTCTTGTGAAGGTACGAAGAAAATCGGGTCATAGCCAAATCCGTTTTCGCCTCGTGGTTCATCTATTATTTCACCAGGTGCTTTACCTACATATGTAACAGTTTCTTTTCCAGGCTCACTTACAGCAATTGCACAAACAAATTCTGCTGCTCTATCTTCTATACCCTTTAAGTTTGTTAATAATTTTTCTATATTATCTTGATCATTTTTTTGTGTACCTGCATATCTTGCTGAATAAATACCTGGCTCACCATTTAAAGCTTTTACAGATAGCCCACTATCATCTGCAATAACGATTTTATTTAATTGTTTTGAAGCCGCTTCTGCTTTCAAAATCGCATTCTCTTCGAATGTTGTACCTGTTTCTTCTACATCAAAATCTGGTGCAATTTCAGAAATACCTATAACATTTGCTTTTGGAAAAATTGTTTTAAAGTCATTTATCTTTCCTTGATTGTTTGATGCAATAATAATATCTTTCATATTTATCTCTCCTTACAATGTTATTCGTTCAACTTGAGCATCTTCTATATGTAGCCATTCTTTTATCGTTCTCGTGATATGTTCAACATCACCATTTGCAAAAAATTGATGTTTCGGATTTGGTGTATAATATGAATGCTCATTACTAAAAGTCAATAATGCACTTACTTCTCTTGCTGTTTCTAAACCTGAAGATATGATTGTCTTGCCATCATCAAAATATTGATGAATCGCATCGTATAATAATGGATAATGTGTACATCCTAATATAACTGTATCAGAATCATCATATCGCCACTGTTTAAGAGTTTGATGGATAACAATACTCGTAATCGTCGGATCTTTATATCTCATTTGTTCAACTAAAGGAACGAATCCTGGACAAGCGACTCCTTTAACTTCTACTTGAGGATTAATAGATTTAATACTTCGTCTATATGCTTCAGATTTAATTGTTCCCTCTGTACCAAGAACAAGCACTCGATTATTTTTAGTTGTCATAATTGCTGTTCTTGAACCTGGATCAATAACACCAATCACGGGTATTGATAACATTTCTTGCAAAGGTTTCAAAGCAACCGCAGTAGCTGTGTTACATGCGATAACTAACATTTTAATATCTTTTTCAACTAAAAAGTTAGCTAATTGAATTGTAAATGATTTAACTTCTTCTCTTGTTCTCGGGCCATATGGACATCTTCCAATATCACCTAAATAAAATATCGTCTCATTTGGCAATTGTCGCATGATTTCTTTAGCAACTGTTAAACCACCAATCCCTGAGTCAATTACACCAATTGGTTTATTCATTCATCTTCACTTCGCATTCTTTTTAACATAATTTCTAAAGCTTCATTAAATTTTATTTTATCTTTATCTTCCATAATAGAAAGAAGATCTTCAGTATAAATTTGTCTCGCTTGAACAACTTCGTCAATAAGTGCCATGCCTTTTTCTAATAACTTGACGTGGAATACTCTTTTATCTTTCTCAGATTGAATTCGTTGAACGAGTTCTTTTTTTTCGAGTTTATCTACTATATCTGTAGTAGTAGAATACGCTAAAAATAAACGTTTAGATAATTCACCAATTGTAATTTGATCATGCTCATTGAGCCATTGTAAAGCTATAAATTGAGGTGGTGTGATATCATAAACCTTTAATTGTTCTCTTGATTTTAATTTCGTTCTTTCTACTATATGTCTTAACGAATATTCAATCTGTTTTGTAATTTCTTCCATAGTTGTTTGTACCTCTTTTCTCATCAAACTTATATTAATAATAATAACACATACGCTTATATGCAGTTAATGAATTGGCCTTTAAGTTTTATAAATAAACAAATAAGAGGCTAGGACATAAAATTATGTCCCAGCCTCTTTCATATCTTTATTAGTTTACTTCGTGATCTGAACCGAAGAATGATTTAAACATTTGGAAAGTAGCTTCTCTGTTCATTGCTGCGATTGATGTTGTTAAAGGAATACCTTTCGGACAAGCATTTACACAGTTTTGAGAACTACCACATTCTTGTATACCACCATCAGACATCAGTGCTTTAATACGTTCATCTTTAGTCATGCTTCCAGTTGGATGCAAGTTGAATAAACGAACTTGAGAAATTGCTTGAGCACCCATGAAATTATTATTCACGTTTACGTTCGGACAAACTTCTAAACACACACCACATGTCATACATTTAGAAAGTTCATATGCTGTTTGACGTTTCTTCTCAGGCATACGTGGCCCTGGTCCTAAGTCATAAGTACCATCAATTGGTACCCATGCTTTAACTTTTTTCAAGTTATCGAACATACGAGAACGGTCAACTTGTAAATCACGAATAACTGGGAAGGTCTTCATTGGTTCAAGTTTAATTGGTTGTTCCAATTGATCAATAATAGCTGAACATGATTGACGTGCTTTTCCGTTAATAACCATAGAACATGCACCACAAACTTCTTCAAGACAGTTCATATCCCAAGTTACTGGTGTCGTCTTCTCACCATTTGACTTAATCGGATTTCTTTGGATTTCCATTAAAGCTGCAATAACATTCATATTTGGTCTATATGGAATTTCAAATTTTTCTTCATAAGGTTGAGATTTATCATTTTCTTGACGTTTGATAATGATAGAAATCGTTTTGTTTTCTTGGTTTTGACCTTGTGCATTGTTTTCAACTGTTTGAGTGTCTGCCATAATTATTTACCTCCTTTAGATTTCTTAGAGTAATCACGTTTACGAGGTTTAATGTGACTAATATCCACTTCTTCATATGAAAATTCTGGTGCTTCTTTAGGTCCTCTATATTGAGCAATCGTTGTTTTTAACCACTCTTCATCATTACGGTCTGGGAATTCTGGTTTGTAATGCGCACCACGTGATTCGTTACGATTATAAGCACCAATCGTAATAACTCTTGCTAGTACTAACATATTCCATAATTGACGCGTAAAGAATACAGCTTGGTTACTCCAAGTAGATGTATCTTCCATATCAATATTTTGATATCTTTCCATCAACTCAACAATTTTCTTATCTGTTTCTAGAAGTTTATCATTATGACGAACAACTGTAACATTGGCAGTCATAATTTCTCCTAATTCTTTGTGTAACTTATATGCATTTTCTGTACCTTTAAGTTGTAATAAATGATCGAATTTTTCTTGTTCTTCATTTATACGTTTTTGGAAAATTTCTTCATCTATTTCTGTATATGATCTTTCGATATCTTTAACATATTTAACCGCATTTGGTCCTGCAACCATACCACCATAAATAGCTGATAATAATGAGTTTGCACCTAATCTATTACCACCGTGTTGTGAATAGTCACATTCACCAGCAGCGAATAAACCTTTAATATTCGTCATTTGATCAAAGTCTACCCAGATACCGCCCATTGAATAATGAACTGCTGGGAAAATTTTCATTGGGACTTTACGAGGGTCGTCACCAGTGAATTTTTCATATATTTCTATTATACCACCAAGCTTAACATCTAACTCATGTGCATCTTTATGTGATAAATCAAGGTAAACCATGTTTTCACCGTTGATACCAAGTTTTTGGTTCACACAAACATCGAATATTTCACGAGTCGCAATATCACGAGGTACTAAGTTACCATAATCAGGATATTTTTCTTCTAAGAAATACCAAGGTTTACCGTCTTTATACGTCCAAATACGTCCACCTTCACCACGAGCTGATTCACTCATTAATCTTAATTTATCATCACCAGGAATTGCAGTTGGATGGATTTGAATAAACTCACCATTTGCATATTTAGCACCTTGTTGATAAACAACTGAGGCTGCTGAACCTGTATTAATCATTGAGTTTGTAGATTTACCAAATATGATACCTGGTCCACCTGTTGCCATAATAACAGCATCTGAACCAAATGATTCGATTTTAGAGTCAGTTAAGTTTTGAGCCACAATACCGCGTGCAGCATCTTCCTCATCTTTAACTATCCCTAAAAATTCCCAACCTTCATATTTCGTAACTAAACCTTTTACTTCGAAACTTCTAACTTGTTCGTCTAATGCATATAATAATTGTTGTCCAGTTGTTGCACCTGCGAATGCAGTTCTATGATACAAAGTACCACCGAATCGACGGAAATCTAAAAGACCTTCTGGTGTACGGTTAAACATAACACCCATTCTGTCTAATAAATGTATGATACTAGGTGCTGCTGCAGTCATATTTTTTACAGGTGTTTGGTTAGCAAGGAAATCTCCACCATACACTGTGTCATCGAAGTGAATGTCAACAGAGTCACCTTCACCTTTAGTATTGACAGCTCCATTAATACCACCTTGAGCACAAACAGAGTGTGAACGTTTAACAGGAACTAATGAGAATAAATCAACTTGTGCACCTTGTTCAGCAGCTTTAATAGTTGCCATTAGTCCAGCTAAACCACCACCGACAACAATGATTTTGTTGTTTGCCATAAAAATTGTCACTCCCCTAAAAAGTATAAATCCTATACGAATGCAAAAATAGCTCTTAAGCCAATGATACTAATTACGATAAATACAAATAAAGTCACATAAGTCATAATACGTTGTGATTTTGGTGATTGTGTAATTCCCCAAGTGATGAAGAATGACCATAAACCATTTGAGAAATGGAATATAACACTTAATACACCAATAACATAAAGCGTTACAGAAATTGGATTAGATAAAATATCTGAAACCATATCAAAGTCAACGTGATGTCCTAATGCAGCTTGAATACGTGTTTGATATACATGAACAGCTATGAAAATAAATGATATGATACCAGTTATACGTTGTAATAAGAACATCCAGTTTCTAAATAGTGAATGTCTTCCTACGTTTTCTTTAGCTGTAAACGCTATGTATAATCCATAAATAGCGTGGAATAGTATAGGAATATAGATAACTACAACTTCTAATACAATTTTAAATGGTAAGTGCCACATAAAATCTGATGCTTTATTAAAAGCCTCTGGACTTATCGTTGCAAAATGGTTAATAACTAAATGCTGAATTAAGAATATTCCTATAGGAATTACACCTAATAATGAATGAATACGACGTAAAATAAACTGTTTTTCGCTTGACGCCAAAAGAAGTCCCCCCTAACTTTAATCTATGGCCCTATCGTTATATTAAGAACATAGTAATCTGAAAACGATTACATACATCCCAAAAAAAATTCGATGAGCATTTACATGTATATTGTAACATCATTAAGTATGAATTTGGGCATGAGAATTATTCTCACACCCAAATATATAGATTTTTTGTTGTAATTTTACCATTTATTTACTAAGCTTATCTACTAGATTTTGAGCAACCTTTTTAGGAACACCAATTTTCACAAAATCCTCTAAATGTGCTTCTCGCATTTTTTTAATTGAACCGAAATGTTTCAATAAGGTTTGTTTACGTTTTGGTCCAATACCTTCTATTTCATCTAAAGCTGACTTAAGTGTTGTTTTTTGTCGTGTTGATCTATGGAAACTAATTGCAAATCGGTGTACTTCATCTTGAATTCGTTGAAGTAAATAGAATTCTTGTGAATTTTTCTTTAGTGGTATAATTTCAGCTTGTAATCCATACAATAATTCTGAGGTTTGGTGTTTATCATTTTTACTTAGCCCTGCAATGGGTATATCAAGTCCTAGTTCATTTTCTAATACATCTCTAACTGAAGACATATGACCTTTACCACCATCGACAATAATCAAATCAGGTATTGGTAGACCTTCTTTTAATACTCTTGTGTATCTTCTTCGAACTGCTTCTTGCATAGACTTGTAATCATCTGGCCCTTTAACGGATTTAATTTTATATTTACGATAGTCTTTTTTACTTGGTTTACCATCCACAAAAGCAATCATAACAGAGACTGGATCCACACCTTGAATATTAGAATTATCAAATGCTTCAATTCTAATCGGTGTTTGAATACCCATTGCCTCACCTAAGTTCTCGATAGCTTTGACAGTTCTAGATTCATCTTTCGCAATTAATTCGAATTTATTTTTAAGTGAGATGCTCGCATTTTTTATAGCAAGATCCACCATTTCTTTCTTCTGACCTCTTTTAGGCTGAATCACTCTTGAATCAACAACTGATTCAACTGTTTTTATGTCTAAATTCTTCGGGATATGAATTTCTTTTGGTGTTAAATGTTGGTTTAAAGAATAGAATTGACCGATAAATGTATAGAATTCTTCTTCTGCTGTTTGAATAATGGGTATCATAGATGCTTGTCTTTCAATTAGTTTGCCTTGTCTAATAAAGAATACTTGAATACACATCCACCCTTTATCTACAGAATAGCCAAATATATCTCTCATCGTCATGTCGGCTGACATCATATTTTGTTTATAATTTAACATTTCAATATGTTGTATTAAATCACGGTATTCTTTTGCTTCCTCAAACTTCAATGCTTCACTCGCTTGATTCATCTTCTCGTTCAAATCATTGACAATCGTTTTGTCATCGCCATTTAGAAAATCAGTAATTTCTTTAATCATTGTTTGATACTGACTTTGTTCGACTGGATATACACATGGTCCTAAACATTGTCCAATATGATAATACAGGCATACTTTATTTGGCATTGTGACACATTTTCTTAATGGATAAATTCTATCTAGTAATTTTTTCGTTTCATGTGCAGCATAAGCATTTGGGTATGGTCCGAAGTATTTACCCGAATCTTTTTTTACAGTTCTCGTCACGATAAGTCTAGGGTGTTTTTCTTTTGTAATTTTTATAAATGGATAACTTTTGTCATCTTTTAATAATATATTGTAGCGTGGCTGATGTTTTTTGATTAAGTTAAGTTCAAGTAATAAAGATTCTATTTCACTTGAAGTCACGATAAATTCAAAATCTCTAATCTCACCTACGAGCCGAGTTGTCTTTTCATCATGTGCACCTGTGAAATAGCTGCGAACTCTGTTTCTTAATCGTTTAGCTTTTCCAACATATATAACCGTTTGTTGTCTATCTTTCATGATGTAACATCCAGGCTCCGTTGGTAATACATCAAGTTTTTGCTTAATTTTCTTTTGGTAGTCTTCCACCTTTATCACCTACCTTTTTAAATTCATTATATCAATAAAATTTACATTGACCAAAACATACGTTCTATATAAATATCTATCATCACACAAAAACTGCCTACAAAGTCATATGCTTTGTAGACAGTTTGGATTAATCATAGGTTATAACGATTAATAATGTTTAGATAATACTTGTTCTAGTTGTTCTTTAGGTTGGAAACCTACTACTTTATCTACAGCTTCGCCATCTTTAAATACGATTAAAGTTGGGATACTCATAACTTCGTATTTAGCTGCTGTTGCTTGGTTTTCATCTACGTCTAATTTAACGATGTTAGCTTTACCTTCAACGTCTTTAGCTAAATCTTCTAATACTGGCGCGATCATTTTACAAGGTCCACACCATGGTGCCCAGAAGTCCACTAAACTAACGCCTTCTTTGATTTGTTCATCGAAATTTGCATCTGTTGCTTTTAATAATGCCATTGGAAAAATCCTCCTTGTTAACTTATGATAATGAGAGTATAGCACGCTTTATTTTGCAATGCATGTTGTTTGCTCAAAGTGTATTGTACTTGATATGAACTATATTAGCAATCACTTAAATTCAGGTTTTCTTTTGTTCATAAATGCATCAATACCTTCTTTTGCATTGTCACTTTCAATAATATCAACGAAATGCCTTTCTTCAATTTGATCACTTTCTAATGATAAATCTAAATTAGACATTTGCTTGATGACTTTAATAGAGTCTAAAGATTTAGAAGCGATAGTATTAGCTAATTTTTCAGTAGCCTGTTCTAGTGCTTCTTTATCTTCTACTATTTCATTAAATAAATGTTTAACTTCATCTAAATTGATATTCTCACCTGTTAACGCAGCTTGTAATGCTTTATGTTGACCTACCATAGCTGATAATCGTCTAACACCACCAAAGCCTGGGAATATACCTAAGTTAATTTCAGGTAAACCTACTTTCGTATCTTTCGTAATTAGTCTCATATCACATGCTAAAGCAAGTTCAAAGCCACCACCTAAACAAACACCATGAATTGAACTAATAACTGGCTTATGACATGTCTTAATCAATCTAAATAATTTAGCACTTGTAGAAGCTAAATCTAATCTTTCATGTTTAGTTAGTTCTGGGAATGATTTAATATCTGCACCTGCAGAGAAACATTTTTCATTACCCTTTATAACGATGACTTTCACATCTTCATCGAATCCTTCTGTTTCAATTGCTTCAATAATGCTATTTAATACTGCCTCATTTAAAGCATTTACCGGGCCATGATTTAATTGTATATAAAGAACGTGGTTTTCAACATTTGTATTTATCAAGAAAATTCCTCCTTATAAAAATATTAAGTATGCAATACCTGCTATAAATGTTAAAGCAGAAATAACGAGTAATACTTTAGCTAGTTTATACATATCAAAATTATCCAATATGTTTCCTCCTTATTTCAATGTTACAACTGTAACACCAAATCCACCTTCTGAAGGCATACCTGTACGATATGAATCTACAGAACGATGTTTTTTAAGATGGTCAGCTACACCTTTTTGTAATGCACCTGTACCTTTACCATGAATAATGTTTACTGTACCGTAATTAGAAAGTACTGCTTGATCGATATATTGGTCTAATTCTAACATAGCATCTTCATATCGGTAACCACGTAAATCTAAATCCATTTTTATAGTAGATCGATTCGTTCTAGGAACAACTTTACTTGGTTGTTGTTTCTTTTTATCTAGTTTTTCTAAATCTTTTACTTCTATTTTCATTTTGAGTATACCCATCTGAACTACTACTTCTTCATCGCTGATTACATCGATAACTTCACCTTTTTGACCGTATGATAATACTTTAACGTCATCACCTTTTTCAATCTTATCGTGACGTTCTTTCTTAACATTTTGTTTCAGAGATTGAGATGTATATTGATTATCAAGTCGTTTCTTTCGCTCAATGAGTTCATGCTCTTTTACATTTGCAGCTGAATTATCTCGCATATCTCTAAGTTCTTGAAGGATTGTTTCCGCTTCTTCAGTCTTCTGTTTAACTTCTTGATTGGCTTTATTTCTCGCTTCATCCATCAATTGTGTTTTGAAGTTTTCAAATCGTTGTAATTCCTGTGTTAATGATTGATGCAAGTCTATAGATTCTTGTTTTAATTTTTCAACTTCAATACGATCATTTTCAACAGATTTAGCATTTTTCTCAAGTGATTCTATCATGACATTGATTTCTTTTTCATCTTGACCAATCAGTGATTTTGCATGATTGATGAGTTCATTTTTAAGCCCTAATTTTTTAGAAATTTCAAATGCGTTTGAACGTCCTGGTATGCCCATTAATAATTTATAAGTTGGTCTTAAAGTTTCAACGTCAAATTCAACACTCGCATTCATCACTTTCTCTCGATTATAGCTATATGCTTTAAGTTCAGGGTAATGTGTTGTAGCCATGATTAAAGCATCTCTTTCAATCGTATAATCTAAAATACTCATTGCTAATGCTGCACCTTCACTTGGATCAGTCCCTGCTCCTAATTCATCAAATAATATTAATGAGTCTTTATCCGCTTGATCAATAATATTGACGATATTTTTCATATGTGATGAAAACGTCGATAACGATTGTTCAATAGATTGTTCATCACCAATGTCACAAAATACTTTCTTAAATATCGTTATAATTGCCCCATCTAATGTAGGAATTAACAAACCAGATTGTGCCATTAACGTGATTAGACCAACTGTTTTTAAAGTAACTGTTTTACCACCTGTATTAGGACCTGTAATAATAACAGCATTAATATCTTCTTTAAATTCAATCGTATTGCTGACCACTTCTGATTGATTAATTAAAGGATGTCTTGCTTTAGGTAAATATATCGCTCTATCTTCAGATATGATTGGTTTAGTAGCTTTAATAATTGCACCAAATTTAGCTTTTGCTGTTACAAAGTCTAAATGCCCCATAACTTCTGTGCTTGAAATTAATTCATAGCCTACTTCGCTAACTTGTTCTGTCAGAATATATAACAATCTATCTTTTTCTTCTTTTTCTTTAGCTTTAACTTGAGCGATTTGATTATGCATTTCAACAATTGCACTTGGTTCAATATATAATGTTTGTCCAGATGCTGATTGATCATGTACGATACCATTAAAATCTTGACGATACTCTGCTTTAACCGGAAGTACATGTCTATCATTTCTAACCGTTACAATTGAATCCGATAATTTCTTCTGATTAGCTGAAGATCTAACCATTTGCTCTAATCTCGATTTAATACGATCGTTCGTTTTTTTAATTTGATGTCTCAATTCAGCTAATTTCGGACTTGCCGTATCAAACAAATCGTGTTCGTCACACTGTTCATTTATTTGATTAAGCAATTCACTTAAAACTGGCAATTGCGCTACATAACCATCGATATTTGGATAAAGGATTACTTCATCTTCATCAACGATACTTGCGTAAAATGTTTTGAATCTATTTTGAACTTGAATATTACGTTTAATTTGGTTTAATTCTTCAACGTTTAACAAACTGCCAATTTCTGCACGTCTTACATAAGACTTAATATCTTTTAGGCCTGAATAACCAGGTACTCTATGTTTATTATAAATTCGAGTCATTTCGTCTGTTTCATTTATGCTTTGCTGAACTGTTTCAAGTTCATCACTTGGTTTAAGTTCGTTAATAATACGTTCAGCAATATCACTTGTCGCATGAGTAGACAATTGTTGAATAATTAAGGGATATTCAAGAACTTTTAATGTTTTCTCATTCATATTATCTTCCCTCTTCTTTTAATACTTTATTTTGTTGATTGGATCCATTTTTTAAATGCTTCACGTGATTTAGCATTAATCACTTGTGATTTTTTAACCCAACCTTTTTGAGCCGTCCCAACACCATATTTCATGAAATCAAAATGATCAATATGATGGGCATCTGTATTGATTGTAATCATTAGGTCAGGATTATTTTTTAATACGTCAGCGTTTAAATCTAATCGTTGTGGATTAGCATTCAGTTCTAATACTGTATTAGTTTCTCTTGCCATTTTAATAAGTTCATCAATATTAGGACGGTATCCTTCTCTTCTACCAATAATTCTACCTGTCGGATGTGCAATATGTCTCACATATTGATTTTCACATGCAGTTCTAAGTCTATTCATAATTTCTTCTTCAGATTGATTGAAACTTTGATGAATTGCTGCAATAACATAATCTAATTCTTTCAATACGTCATCTGGATAATCTAAACTACCATCCGGTTTAATATCCATTTCTGTACCACTATAAATATCAATTTCTTTATACGATTCATTCAGTTTTTTAATTTTTTCGTTTTGTTCCAATAAACGTTCAATAGATAATCCATTTGCTACTGCTAAACTTCTAGAATGGTCTGTAATACAAATAAATTGATATTGACGTTCAATTGCCGCTTCAATCATTTCTTCAAGTTTAAAAGCACCATCACTATAAGTTGTATGCATATGAATATCACCGTTAATATCTTCTAACTGAATGATATCTTGAATATCTTTATCAAATTCTATACCATCCTCACGCATTGTTGGTGGTATATATGACACGTTAAAATGATCATAAATTTCCTTTTCACTTTGATAAGTGATGATGTTACCATTTGCTTCTTCTATGCCGTACTCACTTACTTTTTCATTTTTTTGTTTAGCAAGTTGTCTAATTTTAATATTATGATCTTTTGAACCTGTAAAATGTTGCAATGTATGATAGAAAGCTTCTGGTTGAATCAGTCTAAAATCAACACCAATAACATCATCTTCAATTTGTAAATCTAGTGAAACTTTCGTTTGTCCAACAGCAATTTGTTCTTTAATATCTGGAAACTCGAGCAGAGCTTGTTGTACTTTTGTAGGTTCTTCAGTCGAAATAATATAATCTAAGTCTTTGCTCATTTCTTTTATTCTTCTGAAACTACCTGCAACTTGATATTGATTAATGTCTTCAATATTATCTAAAAATTGATTAATAACTTCATGTGCTTTAATCATAGTATTGATTGAATATTTTTCAGGTCGTTGACCTAACACTTTCGCTTCTTCAAGAAGTTTTTGTTCAGTCTTTTTCGCAAAGCCTGGTAATTCAGACACTTGATTATTTTCACACGCTATGATTAAATCTTCTTTATTTTTTATATCTAATTCTTTATATAATTTCGCAATTTTTTTACTACCTAATCCAGGTATTTTTAGTAATGGAATGAGTCCTTCTGGAATTTCTTGTTTTAACTCATCTAAATAACTTTGTGTCCCATTATCTATATATTCATTTATGACATCGCCTACACCTTTACCAATTCCTTTTAAAGATGTCACATCTTCAATTTCATTTAACGTTCTTTCATCTGTTTCTAATGATTGACTCGCTTTTCTGTATGCTGATACTTTAAATGGATTCTCACCTTTAATTTCCATGTATATTGCAATTGTTTCTAACATTTTTACGATATCTTTTTTTGTTAACATGTCTATTCCTCCGTAAAAAAAGTCATAGGTTCTCCCATGACTTTTTTCAATATGAATTCATTTAATTTGAAAGCCATTTTACTAATTGTTCAGATAAGAATGGTGTCTTTGTTAATACTGCATTTCCAATAGAAGACTGTTGCAATGCATCTATAAAAGGTGCTACAGGAATAACTGCAAATGCTGCTAATATGATAATCACAACTAAATACGCTTCTATAAATCCAAGTACGATACCAAAGTACCTTGCATATTTACCCCCAAATTCCATTTGATGATAAAAATCAAATACTGTTGCTACAATTTGTAAAATTATTTTAGTGAAAACAAATAAAATGAGAATCGCCATAATATTATAAAATGCATTCTCATTATTAATATTATTAAATATTGCATTCTTACCTTCTGTAGACGCACTCGGGTAAGGTAATATTAAATGCAATTGCTTGCTAAATGGTGCGTAACAAATGCTGGCAATCACCAATGAACTAATCGTGCCGATAGAATGTAATGATTGTAATACTAAACTACGTCTATATCCAATGATGACACCTATAATTAAACATAAAAATATAAGTAATGTTATCATTCTAAATGTCCTTTATTTTTTAATTGTTTGATTTCTTCTCTTAACTTTTCATTTTCTTCTTCTAATTTAACATATTCATGCATAACATTAACAGCTGTAAGAACAGATTTACGCGTTGTATCCAAGCCTGCATTTAATTGCCCGAGCGCTTGCAACTTTTCATCCACTCTACCAGCTACATATCGAATATGTGATGGATCGTCTTCACCAATAATTGTATAATGTTGATCATTTATAACCACTGTCACTCTATTTTTATTTTCACTCATTATACTACCCCTGTTCAAATTATAAATGGATTTCTATATATGTAATCATACTATATTATACATGACATAAGTTCATTTGTGTATGAATATCCACCAACTTGATATGAGAAAATTCGTTTATATCATAAATTTATGCTACTCTATTTATAGAAAAATTAAAAAGGCAGGACTTAAAAGTGGCAAACATCGTAAAAACAATTGACGCCAATACAATCAATCAACTTATAAAACAATATAATATGGAAACAAAGAACTTACCAACTGGCACTTTAGCCCGCAAGAAAATAAAAAGTACACAAGTCCAAATATACCGTTCAAAAAAAATAATGTTTCAAGGTAAAGATGCAGAACAAGTAGCAAGTGAAGTGCTTAAACAAAACATTACGTCATCACCATCTAAAGCAACAACTGTTACAAAAAAATATGAATTTGATATACATAATACAATTGGTAGTGATGAAGCAGGAAGTGGCGATTATTTTGGACCACTCACAGTATGTGCAACATACGTATCTAAACAAAACGCTAAAATTTTAAAAGAAATTGGTGTGATGGACTCCAAGTCTTTAACTGACCCTAAAATTGTAGAACTAGCTGAACAAATAATACAAATATGCCCTCATTCTCTAATTGTACTTGATAATCCCAACTACAATACAAAGCAATCAGAAGGTTGGAGCCAAGTTAAGATGAAAGCAGTCCTTCACAATCAAGCTATTAAAAATGTCATCTCACGAATAGACGAACAAGAATTACAACAAATTGTGATTGATCAGTTCGTGCAAGCAAGCACATATGAGCGATATATTATTGGTCAAATGCCACGTAAAGACATTACACACTTTGAAACAAAAGGTGAATCAAAATCAATCGCAATTGCAGCAGCAAGTATTATCGCAAGATATGCATTTGTTAAACACATGGATCAATTAGCAAAATCTTTAAATGTCATTATTCCTAAAGGTGCAAGTAATAAAGTAGATCTAGAAGCAGCAAAAATCGTCCAAAAATATGACATGCAACAGTTAGATAAAATTACGAAAACACATTTTAAAAATAGAGATAAAGTATTAGACCTTATTAATCGATAAAGGAGAAATTAATATGTTACTTATCACATTCAGTTGGCAAGTCATTCTTGCCCTAATCATTATTTGCTATTTAATTTGGTTTATCGGTAAACAACTTACAAATTCAACAAACAAAAGAAAAAAATAATATAAAAACACAGCAACCCGATATGAATCTTCAGATTGCTGTGTTTTTTATTTATATCTCTTATGCTCTTAATGTAGCACCATTTTGTTCTAATGCTGTTAAGATTTGCTCGTGTACTGCTGAAACTTTATCTTCTGTTAGTGTTTCATTAACGTCTAAATAATCTAAGCGAATTGCGACCGATTTCTTGCCTGGTTCCATATGTTCACCTTCATAAACGTCAAATACTTCTGCGTGATTTAATATATCTGCACCATTTTCATTGATTGTATGAATAAGTGTAGCTGCCGTAACTTCTGTGTTAACAACAAGTGCAATATCTCTTGAAACTCCTGGGAATTTTGGAATAGCTTCGTATTCAATTTTGCCGACAGGTTGTTTTAAGATTTTTGTGAAGTTTAATTCAAACACATAAGTGCGGTCTAAGTCGTTTTCTTTTTCAACTTTAGGATGTAGCTCTGCTATTAAACCAACAACTTCTTCATTTAATTTAACGTATGCTGTTCTACCTGGATGTAATAAGTCTAATGTCGTCGCTTCATATGTGAACGTTAAGTTTAATTGTTCTGCAATACATTCTACAATACCTTTTACTAAGAAGAAATCAACTGGCTCATCTTTTTGTTGCCATTTGTTACCTGTATATTGTCCTGTTAAAATACCACTTAAAAATTCAATTTCTGTTGGTAATTGATCTTTTGCGTTACTATAGAACACTTTACCAAGTTCATATAGAGCAACGTTTTTATTTTTACGTGCTACATTATAACGTGTAGCGTCAACAAGTCTAGGTAATAAACTTTGACGTAATACAGCTTGATCTTCACTCATAGGCATCATAAGTTCTACAACTTCTTGTTGTTCTATAGTATAGTTTTGAGCGATATCTTTATGAACTAATGAATACGTAATCGCTTGGTCTAATCCAGCACCTTCAAGAATTTCTTTAACTTTTCGTGTCTTCAATTGGTTATCGGTTAAATAGCCAGCAGTTGCATTATCAAAGTTTGGCAATGTCGAAGGTAATTGATCATATCCATAAATACGCGCAACCTCTTCGATTAAGTCCGCTTTAATCGAAATATCATTTCTTCTTGATGGCACTTCTACTTTAAAGGCATCTTCAGATACAATCGTTTCAAATCCTAAACGATTAAATATTGTATTAATTTCATCTGTAGAAAGATCGAAACCGATTAATTGGTTAACATCTTGTGTCGTAATGTCTATCGTACGAGACCATTCTGGTAAAGTACCGTCTGATACTACTTCGCTTAACACAGTTCCACCAGCAATATCTTGTAATAATTTTGCTGCTCTATCTAAAGCATCAAGTACTCTTTCACTCGCAATACCTTTTTCGAATCTGCTTGAAGCTTCACTTCTTAAGCCTAATCGTCTTGATGTTTGTCTAACATTTGTAGCATTAAATAATGCGCTTTCGATTACGACATTTTGAGTGTTTTCTGTAACTTCTGAGAAATCGCCACCCATTACACCAGCGATTGCAATTGGTTCTTCACCGTTTGTTATAACGAGGTCTGAAGTTAGTAGTTCTCTCTCAACATTATCTAATGTCGTGATTTTTTCATTTTCATGTGCGTAACGTGCAACAATTTGATCTGACCCAATTTGATCTTGATCAAACATGTGTAACGGTTGACCATACTCTAAAAGTACGTAATTCGAAACATCTACCACGTTGTTAATTGGACGGATGCCAGCTTTCATTAATCTAGACTGCATCCATGATGGTGATGCAGCAATTGTTACATTCTTAACAACTCTCGCTGCATAAAATGGAACACCTTCTTGATCTTGAACAGTCACTGATAATGATTGACTAGCTTGTTCTTCAGATTCATCTAAAGAAGTATTTGGGTATTGTATGTCATTGCCATATAATGCACTTACTTCATGCGCAGCACCAAGCATACTTAAACAGTCTGCTCTATTTGGTGTCAAATCAAAGTCTAATACATCGTCATTTAATAATAATGCTTCTAGTGCATCACTACCAGGCGTTGGTTCGTTTGAGAAGACGTAAATGCCATCTGCATATTTTTTAGGCATCACATTTGCATCGATACCTATTTCTTGTAATGAACAAATCATACCTTCTGATACTTCACCACGTAATTTAGCTCTTTTAATTTTAACGCCACCAGGTAAACGGCCACCTACTCTTACAACGATGACATATTGATCTTTATCTACATTTGGTGCACCGCAAACGATTTGTACGGGGTCTTCTTCACCTACATCCACTTTACAAATATTCAGTTTATCTGCTTCTGGATGTTTTTCTTTAGAAAGCACATATCCAACGACTAATTTTTTAATATCGTCTCCATAATGTGTAACACTATCAACTTCAATACCACTTCTTGTAATTTTCTCCGCTAAATCTTCAGTATTAGCATCTATATTTATATATTCACTTAACCACTCTTTACTTACTAACATTATGCTTCACCACCATCTTCTACAGGCTTAAATTGTTCTAAAAATCTCACGTCATTTGTATAGAAATGTCTAATATCTTCAATTCCATATTTCAACATTGCCATTCTGTCTGGTCCTAAACCAAAAGCAAATCCAGAATATTTATTTGAATCAAATCCTGCCATTTCTAATACATTTGGATGTACCATTCCTGAACCAAGAACTTCTATCCAACCTGTTTGTTTACAAACGTTACATCCTTTACCTTTACATTTGAAACATGACACATCTACTTCAACTGACGGTTCAGTGAACGGGAAGAAACTTGGTCTTAACCTAATTTCACGATCTTTACCAAATAATTTACGTGCTAATAATTCTAATGTTCCTTTTAAGTCACTCATTTTGATATTTTCAGCTACGACTAAACCTTCAATTTGTGTGAATTGATGACTGTGTGTCGCATCATCAGAGTCTCTACGGTAAACTTTACCTGGACAGATAATTTTAACTGGTCCAACACCATTACGTTTTTCTAAAGTTCTCGCTTGTACAGGTGATGTATGTGTACGCATTAAGATTTCTTCTGAAATATAAAAAGTATCTTGCATATCACGCGCTGGATGAGACTTTGGTAAATTAAGTGCTTCAAAGTTATAATAGTCAGATTCTACTTCATAACCTTCAACGATTTCATAACCTAAACCAATAAATAAATCTTCTAAATCTTCATTGATTTTAGTTAGTGGATGTTTCGCACCTAAACTTACTTTTCTACCAGGTAACGTTACATCGATTGTTTCATTCTCTAATTGTTGGTTTAATGCTTCCTCTTCTAAAAGTACTTGTTTAGATTCGATTTCTTTCTCAACAGCTTTACGTACTTCGTTCACAAGTTGACCGAATTCTGGTCTTTCTTCTTTAGGTAATTCTTTCATTTCTTTCATAAGGCCTGTAATAACGCCTTTTTTACCTAAATAATTTACTTTCACGTCTTGTAATGATCTTTCTGCTTTTGCTTCATTAATTCTTACAAGCGCATCTTGTCTTACTTCAGATAACTTTTCTCGTAATGACATATATATCCTCCTATTTTGGTCGAAAAAAAGACTTCGCCTCCTCAAATATAGAGGGACGAAGTCTTCCGTGGTACCACCCAAATTTATACATAGTTATGCATACACTTATATGTTGATAACGGATCTACATTCCGACTTAAATTTCTTTAAGTAGCTAAAAAGATGAAAAAAATTAAGTTACAACATAGGATTTTTCAGTCTCGAATCCATTCCCTTGTCATGTGTAAACATTAATTTACGTCCTTTTGTAAGCTCATATTGATTATGAAATCATTATATTAAATATTATATAATTGGTCAACCTTTCAAATGATAAAGCAAGATACCACAAGAAACAGCGACATTTAAACTTTCAGCTTTGCCATATAGCGGTATATGAAGATTCTTGGTCGTTTGTTCAAGTATTGCTGAATCAACGCCTGCCCCCTCATTACCCATAATTAATGCAAAGTTTGAATGACTTTTTACTTCTCGATATTCAACTGCATTTTGAAGACTTGTTCCATAAGTTTCGCCATCAAATTGTTCCATAAATTCAAATATATCTTCCTCAACAACTGGTAAATGAAAGACACTACCTTGTGAAGCACGTAATACTTTATCTTGATACGGATCTGCACTACCTTTTGAATAAACAACAGCGTCCATACCTGCAGCATCAGCGTTACGAATCAATGCGCCCATATTACCTGGATCTTGAACTCTATCTAATACAAGGACTTGCTTAAAATTACTCGTTTCATATGTAGGCATCTCAACAACCGCAAATATACCTTGAGGTGTCGTTGTGTCTGATAATGATTCCGCTACTTTAAAATTAATGACATATGCTTCCTTTGCATATTCAACAATTTTCTCATCAACTCTTGCATAATCTACTGCTAATAACGTAACGATAGTCAGTTGACTATGGTAAGCTTCTTCGATTAAATGAAAGCCTTCAATAAGAAATTGTCCTTGTTTAACACGTTCTTTTTTCTTTTTTAATTTATTCATTTGTTTAATTTTATTATTTTGAACTGAAGTAATTTCTTCCATAGTAACGCCTCATCTTCTCATTATGATATAAAATTATTATAAACGAAAAAAGACTGCCAACAAAGTCAAAGACATTGATGACAGTCTTAAGCACCTTAGTTTAGGTGTTTAAATATTAATTATTATTTAGAAACGACTTCTTTACCCTTGTATGATCCACATGCTTTACATACACGGTGAGATAATTTCATTTCTCCACAGTTTGAACATTCTACCATACCTGGTACTGAGATTTTGAAATGCGTACGACGTTTTCTTTTAGCTGTTTTTGAAGTTCTTCTAGCTGGAACTGCCATGTCTTATTCCTCCTTAAATTTTATAAACACTTTTCCGATTATTTTTCGTCATCGAAGAATTGTTGTAATTTTTGAAGTCTTGGATCAACTTTCTTTTCAGTTTCTTGTTCTGAATCTTCGGTTGACTCAATTTGATCTTCGCCAATAACTTCCCAACCATCGCCTGCCATTGAAATATCTTCGCTACCTTCAGAGAATACTTGTAACGGTTTCTCTAAAATAACAAGCTCTTCAATGATTGGTAATAAATTAATCATGCCGCCTTCGAGTTTATGTCTCAATTCGTCATCATCATTATTACTTTCACTAAATTCATCTAGCTCAAATATTTCTACTGATGTAGTATCAAATGGTAGCTCTACTGGCTTTAAAGTACGGGCACATGGTAACGTCAATACACCATTAATGTCAAGATTGACAATTATCTCATGCATTCGCACTTGAACGTCTCCTGTTACTTTTATTGGAGATATATCGATAAGTTCATCTACCCTATCAATAAGGTATTTCATATCGATTTCTTTATCAAAAGTAAATGGTTCGTTTTGGTATTTTTTAAGTTGTGTTATTGACCACTTCATCTGGGTTCACCTCTTACAAACACAAAAATTATTGTAACCTTAACGACAATGTTTGTCAAGATTTTTTCTTAACATTCATTATCTGATACAATACTTATGATGAAGTGAAATGGGAGGAAATGCAAATGAAAAGTGTTGCTTTAATAACAGAATATAATCCATTTCATAATGGGCATGTATATCACGCAGAATCTTCTAGAAAATTAACAGAAAGTGATGTTGCTATTTCTATTATGAGTGGTTCTTTTACAATGCGTGGAGAACCAGCAATTTTAAGTAAGTTCAAGCGGGCTGAAATGGCTATTCAATATGTAGATTTAGTCATTGAATTGCCTCTTGTATATGCCATATCATCTGGTGATTTATTTGCTAAAGGCAGCGTTCAAATAGCAGAACAACTTGGATGTAACACATTATCTTTCGGTAGTGAATCAGGAAATATTGATGATATTAAAAAGGTCATACACGAAATAGACCAAGTATCTAAAAGTGATAAATATAAGCATATGCTTAAAGAAGGTAAATCACATCCTAGAATCATTTCAGAATTAATACCTCATAATCAAATGCTTAAAGGTTCAAATAATTTACTCGCAATTGAATATGTGAAACATATTATGCAACATAACTTAGCAATAGAACCGACAACAATTAAAAGAAAAGACAATATGTATTTAGATGCTCACTTAAACGAAACCACACACATTTCAAGTGCGACTTCTATACGTAACGCCTATTTCAAACATGACGATACATATCAATTAAGTTTACCGACAACAAGTTCAAATATATTAAAGCACGCTCATGCAGTCAACTGGGATCACTTTTTCCCATTTTTAAAATGGACCTTATTAAGAGCTACTCATGAAGAATTGAGAAACATATATATGATGACTGAAGGATTAGAATTCAAAGTAAAAAAAGAAATTAAAGATAGTATGAACTTTGAAATGTTTGTACAAAAACTCAAATCTAAAAGATATACGTGGACAAGAATACAACGCTTGTTAACCGCAATTTTGTTAAACGTTACGAATGAACAAGTTTCTAATTATAATCCAACTGCGATACGTGTACTTGCAATGTCTAAAAAAGGACAAGCTTATTTAAAATCTATTAAAGATGAATGTCCATTACCTATCGTCACAAATGTTAATAAACAAACTTCTATTCACTTCACAAATGAAATAAAAGCAACAGATTTATATCAATATATTTCAGGTGATTCTGATACTGATTTTAATAAACCAGTCATAATAAAAAACGCATGACATATGCATGCGTTTTTTATTATGACTCTTTATTTTTAATTTTTTCTTTCAATGCTTTATTCACATTTTCAGGAACAAATTCCGAAATATCGCCGTCAAATTGAGCAACTTCTTTCACAACACTTGAACTTATAAATGAATAATGATTATTTGTCATCATATATAATGTTTCAATGTCGTCATCTAATTTTTTATTCATAGATGTCAATTGCATTTCATACTCAAAGTCACTAACAGCTCTTAATCCTCTTACAATCGTGTTAGCATTTATTTCTTTACAAAAGTCTACAAGTAAACCATGAAATGAATGAACCACTATGTTTGGTACATCTTGTACCGCTTCTTTAATCAATTCAACACGTTCTTCTGTACTAAATAAGCCTTTTTTAGAACCATTTTTCAATACAGAAACATGAATCTCATCAAAAATTTTAGCACTACGCTTAATAATATCAATATGTCCTAATGTTATTGGATCAAAGCTACCTGGAACAACTGCTATTCTCTTAGTCATTGTCTTCTCCTTTTGTTAGCAACATAACATGCGTCAGTCCATATTCATACTTTTTAAGAACTTTAAACGCACCCGTATCTATGTCTTCACTTTTATCAAATTCGCAAATTATTGTACCATTTACATTTAATAAGTCAAACGCCTGAATTTTTTCTAATGATTGATCTATAAGCGATTTCCTATATGGTGGATCTAGAAATATATAATCAAACTTAATGTCGCGCTTATTTAAAGCTTTTAACGCTCTAATTGCATCATTTTTATAAACTTCGTATTGAGTTTCAGATATATGTAATGTATTTAAATTTTCTTTTATCATTTTAGTCGCTTTGAAATTACCGTCCACAAAAATCACTTTATCTAAACCTCTAGATAATCCTTCGATACCAAGTCCACCGCTGCCAGCAAACAAATCTAACCCAATACCTTCTAAATCTTGAAGGCCATTAAAGATATTCTCTTTCACTTTATCTGTTGTCGGTCTCGTTGATTGACCATCTATTGTTTTTATATGAAGTCTCTTGTATTTTCCACCTATTACTCTCAATGTTAATCATCACTTTCTTTATTATTAATTATTATTTATACTTATCCATATAGTATTTAAACGAAAACGAGGTTTATAAAAATGAAACAATCATTTATCGTCATCGGTCATGGTCTAACTGATTTATTTGAATTTCAAACGTTAATCGAATATAACCATGAACGTATTTCCGACATTATTATGTTACATACACCATTATCTAAAGAGAAACTATCTTCAGCTTGTATCATTATGAAGCCTACTAAAGGTCAACATTTCCAAGCGATTTACATGATAATGGAAGGTATAAAATATCCTTACCCTGATTCAAATAAGAAGTTTGATTTAATCAATAAATGGGCAAATGCATATCACATACAAGTTAAAGGTCTAGATGTTAAATCTCGTGCTGATTTCGCTGAAGATGAACTTTACTTCGCCTATTTAAAAGGTGTATTAAGACTTGAAAGATACTTGCCACCGCTTCAATAGTTAAAAGTTTAAATACTCTTTTTTGTCCGTATTCGAATTAGAGTAATCTCTTTTAACATATTTAAATGGTGAGACTTTTACATCTTTAACATATTTTAGTTTCATTAAATGTTGAACAGTGTCATCTATTTTATCTTCATTTGTATATAACATGACGTATTGTTCTTTTCTATGTGCAAAGTATATATTACCAAACTTGCGTAATTGTCGTTCGTGTTTCATATTTTTTAAATATACGACAATACTTATTCGTTCTACTAATTCCATCAAAATAACCTCCTAACGCTTTTTATTTTTATATTAGCACTTTCTATAAAATGATGAAAGAAGATAACTTCAAGCGTATGTGACTTGCTTTCTTATCTTAAATCAATTTGATAGAATATATATAAGTCTTTATTTGCATTTCGAAAGGATAGGATAACATGTCAAAAATTAATTTATTAAAAACAACAGGTCTTATCGGAGGCATTGTTGCAGGTTCTTGGATTGTGACAAAAGCAACATCAAACGTTAAACCTCGTACAATTAAACCATTCTTTACACAACCAGCTCCTTATGTATTCGCTCATCGTGGAGGCATGGCATTAAGACCAGAACATACACGCTTAGCTTTTGATCATGCACTAAAATACGAAGTAACTGGATTTGAAGTAGATGTTCGACTTACTAAAGACGAAGTACTTGTCGTAACACATGACAATACTGTTGATCGTACAAGTAACGGTTCAGGGTATATAGGTGATCATACATTAGAAGAACTACGTCAATTAGATTTCGGTTACCACTTCAAAGATATTAATAACGAGCATCCTTATAGAGGAGATGCAAAAGCTAAAATCGTCACTTTAAAAGAGCTATTAACTGAATATCCAGATGTCTTAGTAAATATAGATATTAAAGATCATCCTGAGTCATATAGCGGTAGTTTAGCACCTTCTCACTTATACCGTTTAATTACAGAATTTAAAGCTGAAGATCGTGTTAATATTACGAGTTTCTATGATGAACAAATTGATCGCTTTAATTTATATGCTCAAGATTCTATTGCGTTGGGGACAGGACAAAGCGAAGTAGCAAAAGCTTTCTTAGCTTATCAATCAGGATATGGTCATACGTATCAACCTAAATCTGATACATTCCAAATACCAACACAAGCTAAAGGTCTTCCGTTAGACTCTGAAGGTTTCATTCAATTTTTAACATCACTTAATATATCTGTTGCTTATTGGGTTGTAAATCAAATCGATACAATGGACGATTTAATCCAAAAAGGTGCACATACGATTGTAACTGATCGCCCAGATACTGCGCACTTCTTAATTAAAAAACACTACTAATTTAAAAAGCTTTCCATCTGTCTAATGACAAATGGAAAGCTTTTTTTATGTTATGTTGAACAGCCACAAGATCCACCAGTAGAACAACCGCCACCGTGTGATTCGCTACTAAAGAATGGATTACCCGTATCCACTTTAACATTGCTTGAAACTGAATAAGAAACAATGCTAATCACTTCATCTAATAAATCTTGTAACGCAGTTTCTTTAGTCTTAAATTCAGAAACAACTGGATGCATTTCATATGCTCTCTTTTGTTGTCTTGTTTCTTTCATTACTCTATTGTAATCAGGATGATATCTACCAAATCTTAAACAATCATCATAATGTGATTTAATTTGATCAAATTTTTGCCTTAATATTTTAACTTCAAAATTTGTTTCAAGTTGATGTTTTGCTTCGAGATATTCTTGATAAATATATGAATCCTTAATACATGCGCTTAATTCATCTGATTGATCAAGTATATCAACTGTTTCTGCAGTAAACATAATATGATTCCCCCTTATTCTTTATTTTCTTTGAAAACAAGTGAATAGTATTCGCGAGAATTACCAGCACCAAATTCATCATATTGACTACCTAATAACTTTTCTCTATAGGTGTTGTTGTTTAACCAGCTATTAATAAGTGTTGGTACATCATAGAAATTGTAAGCTAAATTTTGGTTAATGGATTCATATTCAATCTTTTGATTATTGATATGTTTTGTAATGCCATCTTCTAATGATTTAACTGCTTCTTCCTCATTGATATCATCTTCAATTAAATCTGCTTCCATTTGTGTTATATACGTAAGTTGATCATTAATCTGTAATGGTTTGACATCTTTCATCTCTCTAATTTCATTAACGATTTCAAGAAGTGATAAATCTTTATTTATATGAGCTTGAAAGTCTTGTTTGTCTGTTCTCTTTAGTTTGTTATCTTTATCACCATTTATTTTAGACATTGAAAAAGGTGCATTTTCAATAACAACATCTGAATCCATAAACTGTACACCCATAACTTCATTTGTTTCACTATCAATTAAGACCTGTGTATAAACATTACCATATTTAATCAGTAATTGTGTCTTAATATCACGTTCAGATAACTCTAATTGATATTTTCCATATGTACTTTCAATAACTGGTTCCATATCTATATTTGTACCATTGAAAATCTTTGTTGCATCTTGTTTCATTTTAATCGGTGAAACATTCACTTTATTTCCTGTAGCAAATACTGAAGAGACTTTATCATTTTTAGTAGATATTAAATAATAATGCTCTTTATTTTTGAAGACATAATTCTTTCGACCGTGCTCTGCCTTATATACCCTATCTGGTTGTCCTAAATCATTTATAACTTCTTTAATATTTTTATAGACATATGTACCTACGCCTTCTTTCAACTTTGCATTACCAGTTGATTTTTCAGCTTGCTGCTCATAATAATTCTCATTTGCTTTATCATGAGAGTAGTTAGGATTCTTTAAAACATCAAATTCTAATTTAGGTGAATAGAATAAATAAAAGAGTACAATGATTAAAATAGTTATTGCTACAACTTTTATGATAATATTTTTCAACTATTTACCTCCTCATTTATTCCTATATTCAATTATATCATTTTACAGGAAAACATTTACCTAAATCAATCGAAATGTTGTCATATTTGTTAAATATAAATGTACATTGCAACATTGGCGCTTTTATCATAAAATAAACTTAAAGGTACTTAGAGGGAGGAAAAATACATGGTATTTGATAATACAGGTCTTGAAAAGGTTATCATAGAACAAGAGCTATTAAAAGATGTTATGAATAAACATGGTTTTATTGCTGGAGGACATTGGGATTATGAACGTATCACTTATGATTTTAAATATGAAATAAGTGAAGGCGTCTATTACCTAAGAATTCCTGGTTATGCACTTAAAGGGGACATCGGTGCCAATAACGCAACAATTCAATTAATGGATCCATATCTCGGTAAACACTACTATCCAACAGGTGTAGAATATGGAGATGATGAAGTTTACCCAGATAATTTAGTTGCACATTGTAACTTACTAATTGAACGTATCACATCAGATATTAATGCATTAAATACATTAGGTACGCATTAATTAAAATAATACTAACAGAGTAGAGACGTGATATTTCACGTCTCTTTATTTTTATATAAATGAGCAAAGAGGTTATCATTATGAAAAAATGGATAAACAAACGAAACATAAGCATATTCATCATTATAGTTTTATCTATTCTATTTATTTATTTCATTTTACCGATATCAATTCCTTTAATAACAGCACTTGTTATCGCATTAGCGCTCAATCCACTTGTTAATAAATTAGCACATAAAATTAAAAGCCGAAAATGGAGCGTTACGATTATTTATACGTTACTCCTCACAATAACAGGATTTATTATATTTTTATTTTTAACAAAATTAATAGACCAGATTGTACTATTTATTAAAGATTTACCTAATAAAATTAATATTCTCATCACTGTAATTGAACAATATAACGACAAAATGAAAGCTATATTACCCGATGAAATGGCAGTAACAATCAACAAAGAACTACAGAATTTTGTTGCTTCATTGAGAGATTCAATCGCAAATTATTTAAGTGTTGAAAACATAACAGAAGTTGTATCTTCTTTACCAGGTTTCATTATAAGCCTTGTTGTATTTCTTGTAGCATTATTCTTATTTATGCTAGAAATACCTAATATTCATAAATTTATAAAGCAACATCTTTATCCGTCGACTTATCATGAAGTTTATAAAATATACAATAAAATAGGTCATTCTATTATCGGGATGATATCTGCTACTGTTGTATTAAGCTTTATAACTTGGTTATTTACTTATGTTGGTCTATTGATTATCGGCGTTGACTCAGCGTTTGTCATCAGTTTATTTATATGGTTTATAGACATCTTACCGATTATTGGTGCGACAGGTTTTACAATTCCGTGGGCAATCTACGCATATATAGTTGGAGATTCGACACTCGGTATCCAACTGATTATTCTATCTGTTATTTTACTCGTTCAAAGAAAAATATTAGAACCTAAAATATTCGGTACGGGTGTCGGTTTATCTCCATTACCCACTTTAATATCCATGTTTATCGGTTTAAAATTACTCGGCTTTATTGGATTCTTTATCGGACCATTATTCTTAATTGTCATCAAAACGATACTAGAATCTGGTCTTATCAAAACAGACTTTAAAATATAATATGAGCAAAAAACCTCTCAATCCGTTATAAGCAGATTGAGAGGTTTTAATTTAATGTCCTAAAATTGCTTTTATCATAGATGTTGTATCTCCACCGTGATAGAACACATATAATAATAAATAAACGGCAACACCTGTAATAGCTGTACAGAACCAAATAATAGATGTTACTGGCCCAAATTTACGGTGTCTATCCAGTTTATTCGTCCAACCTAAATAAATCGTATAGATCCCCATCACTGCCCCGACAGTCGCTAGCGTTATATGGAAAATCAAGAAAATTGTATAATAAATTTTAATATTATCCGGTCCACCAAATGAAGTATTTCCAATAAATACTGTTCTACTAGCATAAATGGTAAAGAATACGACTGCAGCAACTGCAGCAGATATCATAAATTTTTTATGTGTTTCAATTTTTCGTTGTGCAATAAAGTACCATCCAATAGCAACTAAAATTGCGCTTAATACGATGAAAGTTGTACTTATTGTCGGTAAAATTGGTAAATTCATTTTCATACATCCTATCTAAATTGATTATATAATGCTTTTTGCTCTTGTAATTTTCTCAAGCTATCTTCAGTGATTTGCTTTTCATTTTTCCTCTCATATCTAAACCATCTCATGAAAATGATATATAAATAAATACCAAACACGATTTCTTGCATAACTTTCATGATGACGCCACCTGTTTGCTGATCTTCTAAAGGTGTGAAATTCGTAAAGTATTCTGGACCAGATAACCCTGTTCCTTGTACGACTGTATTTAACGTATCAGCAGGTACACATAAAGTCATCGCACCAAGCCATGCTTTACCTGATGTGTATGTTTCATACATTGCAGTTCCACTAAATATGATAAGTCCACATGAAGGTGTTAACAGTACACCGATAAAGAAGATATATAAGATTTTCTTAATATTACTCATGTGCAATTCTTCAGGAATATGTTTATTAAATATTGGATGCCACATAAACCATGCACTAATGAATAAAATAATCGTATATAACTCATGCAAAACAAGATCTTGTTTTAAAGTATCTAACACAAGTGGTATATGATATACAGAGAATAAACCGTTAAAAAGAAAAATTGCTAATATCGGCTTTGTAAATAATTGAACAATCTTATTAATTACGGGTAGCTCTTCCACATATTTGATGATGTACTCTGGGATAGCAAAATACAGTAACGGGACGACAATTAAAAATAACAAAGCCATTTGCAACATATGGAAACTAAAAATGATATGTGAAAGCAGATCAATAGGTCCACCTTCTAAAAAGTATATCGTTAACATTAAGATAACGAAAAGTGTTGCTTCACCTTTTCTTAAAGGTCTTCCACCTGGTATATCTTTATACCATTTTCCACAAATTAAAAAGTATAAGATTATTACACATAATACGCCTACAAAGAAGAATGGCGTCCAGTTTGCCCAAAAACCGAATATAGATATTGAGGTTAAGTTACCCATCTCTTTACACTTCCCCACTTAGTCATTACTTTCATTATAAAATTTAATCCACCGTTAAACAACCCAACAATGTAAATAGTTATGACAATGATATGACCAATTATGAAAGATAAAAAGACTCGAGAACTTATATAACAAAGTTCTCGAGTCTTTTATAAATTATTTCGTTTTTACGAATAACGGATCGCCTAACCATACGATGTAAATAAACGTTACGACGAACGATAATCCGAAGAATACACCCGTAATCATGAATAATTTTGATATGCCATGTTTTTCAGCTTTCATATGCATGAAATAATAGAATTGTAATACAACTTGTAGTACTGCTAATCCTAAAATAACTGGAATAACGAACTCTTTAGGAAGTTCAGCAGCAACTAACGCGAAAGCAACAAAAGTAACAAAAATCATAATAGCAAAGTTTGTAACTTGCATACGCATTTCTTTTGTACTTTTACGCTTTCTATACTCTCTAAGTGCTTGTGCGTCATGATTTATTTGTTGACTCATATTATCCTAACGCTCCCATCAAGTATACTACTGTAAAGATAAACACCCATACAACGTCAATGAAGTGCCAATATAAAGCAGCAGTATTAAATTTATGTGCATTATAAATACTTAATCCTCTACCTCTATTACGGAAGATGAGTAATGTTAACCATACTAGTCCTATAAGTACGTGGAATCCGTGTGTTCCTACCAAGAAGTAGAAGGCACTACCAAACGCACTTGAACGGAATGTATGACCTTGATGTACATACTCTACGAATTCATAAATTTCTAATCCTAAGAATCCTAAGCCTAACAGTATTGTAATACCAATCCAAAGGAATAATCCTTTAGCATTGAAATTACGCATATGGTATAAAGCATATACACTTGTTAGAGATGATGTTAATAATAACATTGTCATTACGAACGCTAATGGTAAATGGAATAAATCTTTAGCTAATAAATGATCTTCACTTGGCACTGCATCTTTTAATGCTAAGTAAGTAGCGAATAGTGATGCGAATAATGCAACCTCTCCACCTAAGAACACCCAAAATCCTACGAGTTTATTCTTACCTTCCATAGATGCTGTTTCAGGATGGTTTGGCCAATTGTCAGCTGTAAATTTTGCTTCTTCATGTGACATTAACGCTCACCCCTTTCATACTCTAATAACTCTTCTTTAGAAATATGGTGACCATGATCATCTTTAAGTGATCTCACAATCATACTTCCTGCAGTAATACCTAAACCAAGAATCAATACGTAAACCGCCCATGGTTTTTCATGTAAATCTTTAACTGCATCTAGAGCCCATTCTTTACCATCTGCAAAATACATAGCACCAAAAGCTGCTACGAATAAACCGAACGCTTGCATGAATGGAATAAATGAATTGTTTGGCATATGAATCTCATCTAAAGATTCAGCTGGAAGAATTTTTCCGTCGCCTTGTGTTTTTTCAATCCATAATGCATCTAGTCCACGAACTAATGGTGTTTGTGCAAAGTTATAATGAGGTGTTGGTACAGGTAATGCCCATTCTAAAGTACGACCGTCTCCCCAAGCATCTTTTCCAACTTTTTCACCTTTAGCCAATGTCATGATTACATTGATAACTTCAGTAATAACAGCTACTGCCATGAAGAGTGCACCAATTGTTGATACTAAGTTTGGTATGTCATATCCTTGACCAGGTAAGTATGTAAATACTCGACGTGGCATACCCCATAGTCCTAAGAAATGTTGAATTAAGAATGTTAAATGGAAACCGATAAAGAATAACCAGAATGTTACTTTACCTAATTTTTCACTTAACATTTTACCAGCTATTAGCGGGAACCAATAATGTAAACCAGCTAATAAAGCGAATACTACACCACCAACAATTACGTAGTGGAAGTGAGCAACGATAAAGTACGAGTCATGTAATTGATAGTCAGCTGGTGCTGATGCTTGCATGACACCTGTTACACCACCCATTACGAATGATGGAATAAAGAATAATGCATATAACATTGGTGTTGTGAATTCTACGCTACCGCCCCATACAGTCAGTAACCAGTTGAATATTTTCACACCCGTCGGAACAGCAATTGCCATTGTTGCAACAGCGAAAATCGCATTAGCTACTGGACCTAAACCTACAGTGAACATGTGGTGAGCCCAAACCATGAATCCTAAGAAACCGATTAATACTGTAGCGAATACCATCGCTGAATAACCGAATAAACGTTTTCTAGCGAATACAGGTATAATTTCAGAGAATATACCAAACGCTGGTAATACTAAAATGTAAACTTCTGGGTGTCCAAAGATCCAGAATAAATGTTCCCAAATAATTGTGTTACCACCTTGAGAAGCAACAAAGAATGATGTACCAAACATTCTATCGAATATTAATAAGAAAATACCGATAGTTAATGGTGGGAATGCAAATACGATTAATGTAGAAGCAACAAATGTTGTCCAAGTCATTAGTGGCATACGCATATACGTCATACCAGGTGCTCTCATGTTAACGATTGTAGCTACAAAGTTAATACCAGCAATTAATGTACCAGCACCAGAAATTTGTAGCCCTAGAGCATAGAAGTTAATACCATGCCCTGCCGATTCTAAAGATAAACTTGCATAAGATGTCCAACCTGCGTTAGGCGCTCCACCTAAAATCCAAGATAAGTTTAAGAATATTCCACCAAAGAAGAATAACCAGAAACCTAATGCATTTAAGAATGGAAATGCAACATCTCGTGCACCAATTTGTAATGGAACAACTGCGTTCATATAACCGAATAATAAAGGCATTGCGGCTAAGAATATCATCGTTGTACCATGCATTGTGATAATTTCATTAAACAGTCCAGCTGTAACAAAGTCGTTTTCTGGAACTGCTAACTGGATACGAATTAACATTGCTTCGATACCACCGATAGCAAAGAATAATCCTCCAGCAATTAAATACAAAATAGCAATTTTTTTGTGGTCGACTGTTGTTAAATAGTCCCAAATAGTCGATCCAAACCCCTTTTTACTTTGAGTAGACACTAGAGTAACCTCCCTTTCAATTCTTACTTATCAACTTTTCTTTCCATTAAGTAGGCAGATAAAGCGTCAATGTCTTCATCAGAAACTTTATATTGACCAGTCATCTTATTACCAGGTTTAACGCTTTCTGGGTCTTTAATCCATTTTTTAAGATTTTCTTCATCATGTTTTAAGTAACCTGCAATTAAATCACGATCACCAAAGTTTGTTAAGTTAGGACCTTTAGCTCCATCTCCAGTTGGTGTAACAGCGTGACATCCTGCACATGATTTGTTAAATACCTTTTCGCCCTCTTTAGCTTGACTAGAAGTAGCGGCTACAGGTTTTTTAACATCTTTCATATCTTTAACCCATTTATCAAAATCATCTTGTGGTAGGGCTTTCACTTTAAAGTCCATTAAAGCATGTGATGGTCCACATAACTCAGCACACTTACCATAGAATAGATTTTTGACTTCTTTAGCTCTTTTATCATCGAATTTTAAGTAGAATTTATTAATACCTTCTACGTTTGTATCCAATTTCCCTCCAACTGCTGGTACCCAGAATGAGTGTTTAACATCAGCTGAATGTAATCTGAAGTAAACTTTTTTATCAGTTGGTACAACCAGTTCTTGGCTGGTAACAATTTTTTCATTTGGATAACTAAACTCCCACCAATAAAGGTTAGCAGTTACATCAATAACAAGTTCTTTACTTTTACCTTTTTCATCTACTTTATCGATTGCTTTAGTATCTCCAAGTGAGAACGTAAGCATAACAGTAGGAATTGCTAGAATAATAAGTAAAATAATTGGGATGATTGTCCAAACCAATTCTAATTTATGATTTCCTTCAACGTCTTTAGGTACATAATCTTCACCTAACTTTTTACGACGGAATTTAATCATTGCAAATAAGAATATAACAACAACTACAACAATAACTAGCAACATAATGCCTATTGAAAGCATTAGTAAAAAGAATTGTTTATCAGCAACTTCACCAGCTGGGTGAAGAACTGATAAATGTTTTTGTCCACAACCTGCTAATACAAACAGCAAAGTAGCAAGCAAACCGAACATTTTCGTGTTTTTTAAACGTGTCTTCATTCGTTTAACCCCTCTTTCATGCATTCATTCATAATTAATTATATTAATTGTATAACAGTTACGATAACTGTCATGACAAAGAAAATAACAAGATAATTTAAAGAAAAAACAAACATACTCGTAGCCCATTTTGATTTGTTTATTTCTTTTTTAAATCCATATAAAGCTAATAACATCCATGCTAAATTGAGCAGTGTTGCAATAACAACGAACACTGTACCAAGTTGTGTCATTAAGAACGGTATCGGTAATAAAAGAACTACCCAAAACAACATACTTAAACGCGTTCTATTAAAGCTTTTGACTGACGGTAACATTGGTATATTAGCTAAGGTATATTCATCTTTACGACGATAAGCTAAAGCATAAAAATGAGCAGGTTGCCATGCAAATAACACTAAGAATAGTGTCCATGCTAATGGACTTAATGATGGATCAATACTCGCCCAACCAATTAACGGCGGTATTGCACCTGGAAAACTTCCTACAACTGTATTCCAAACAGTATGTCTTTTTGACCATATTGAGTAAAGTACAACATATCCAAATATACCAAGTAATCCAATTATGCCAGTTGGAATATTTATCATGAATAATAAAATTTCACCCACAACCATTAATCCGAAACTTAATTGAATTAAGTGGCGATTACTAATACGTCCATTTACTGTAGGTCTCTTTTGTTTAGAAGGCATGATAGAATCGATATCTTGGTCGTAATAATTGTTTATAGCACATGCTCCGCCCATAATAAGGGTTGATCCTACCATCATTAATAGAACAACCGGTAAACTGTGGAAGAAGTTAAATCCACCAAATACTATTGCAAGCCACGCACCCGCAAATGTTGGGATCAGATTTCCTTGAACAAGACCCATTTTAATGATGGCTTTAATTTCATACAAAGTGAGACGTCCAGTTTCAATTTCTTTCTCAGAAGTCACACTATATTGATTTTGTTGCAATTTTGTCCCTCCTTCCATTATCTTTCACATATAACTCAATGATATATGAAAATTGTCACATAATCTATACATTTTTGAAACAAAATTTTGACATTTTATTACTTATCGTTTGTTCGCATAAAAAGTCATTATTGTGTAACATTTACAATGCACATTCATTGTTATACTATAGATATTAGTGTTTAAATTAGAATCGTATTAAAGTAAGAATAATTGTTAATACGTTGTTCTCTTAAATTCTATCATATTTTGACATATAAATAAGGTTTATTTTAGAATAAAACTCATTTTATAGTACTATAAATATCAATTTTAATTTTACTTGAGGTGTTCGAATTGTTTAGTGATAAATTTTTAAAATGGCTATCAACTATAGCGACAATTGTGATGCTCTTTGTCCAATTAGGTGGCGCTTTAGTTACTAAGACTGGGTCTGCTGATGGTTGTGGAAACTCTTGGCCATTATGTCATGGCTCTGTTATACCTACAGATTGGCCAGTAGAAACGATTATAGAATTAGCCCATAGAGGCGTATCTGGATTAGCACTTATTCTTGTTTGCCTACTTACTTATATAAGTTGGGTCAAACTTGGACATATAAGAGAAGTTAAACCACTTTGTATTACAAGCATTGCATTTATCTTTGCTCAAGCTTTAATTGGTGCAGCAGCTGTAATTTGGCAACAAAATAGTTTTATTTTATCTCTACATTTCGGAATATCACTCATTAGCTTCGCATCAGTTTTATTATTAACATTAATTATTTATGAAGTTGATCAAAAATTCGAAGCTACAAGCTTAATAATAGATAAACACTTAAAGTTCCACACTTATGCTGTTACATTATTTATATATTTTGTGATTTATTCAGGCGCACTTGTAAGACATGCAGATGCAAGTTTAGCATGTTTAAGTTGGCCATTATGTAGAAACGGTGAAGTCGGATTACCTCAAAACTTTTATGAATGGGTTCAAATGTCTCATAGAACTTTAGCATTCATTATATTTATTTGGATATTATATATTTTCATTCATGCATTCAAAAATTATACACAATACCGTGTAATTAAATACGGTTGGACATTAGCTTTTATACTTGTTTGTTTACAAGTAACGACAGGTGCTTTATCAGTTATTACACGTGTTAACTTATTTATCGCACTCTTCCATGCATTATTTATAACAATGTTATTTGGATTGTTATGTTACTTCATCATGCTAATATCACGTTCTAAACATCGAAGTTAACATTCAAAAAGCCGCTGGAATCATTTGATGATTTCAGCGGCTTTTTTTATTATGCTTTATCGATTGTAATAATCAAATCTTGTGTTTGAATACTGTCACCAGCTGAAACGTAAATATTGCTTACCGTTCCATCAAATGGTGCTTGTATTGTTGTTTCCATTTTCATTGCTTCAGTAATGATAAGTGCATCACCTTGTTTCACTTCATCACCTTGTTTCACTTTCACTTCTGAAATTGTACCAGGCATTTGAGCACCAATATGAGATTCATTACTTAAGTCTGCTTTTTGTAATACTGCCTCAGATACTTTAACATGCTCATCTTTAACGTATACTTTTCTAGGCTGACCATTCAGCTCATAGTAAACCCAACGATGACCATCTTCGTATACATGACCGATAGAAAGTAATTTAACGATTAAGATCTTACCTTTATCAATTGTTATTTCAACCGTTTCATTCTTCTTCATACCGAATAAGAATGTAGGTGTATCTAACAATGATAAGTTTCCGAAACTTTCATATGTCTTAATATATTGTTCGTAAACTTTAGGATAAATGGCATAACTGATTAAGTCTTGTTCCGTTACTTCCTCTTGTTGTTTAGCTTGTAGTTCTTCACGCAATGCATCAAAATCAACAGGCTCTAATAATTCTCCTGGTCGTTTTTCAATTGGTTGTTGCCCTTTTAAGATGACTTTTTGTAATTCTTTATTAAAGCCATTTACTGGTTGGCCAATTTCGCCTTTAAAGAATGAGACAACTGATTCAGGGAAATCTAGTGAACGTCCACGTTTAATGACACTTTCTTCATCCAAATCGTTTTGAACCATGTATAATGCCATGTCCCCAACTACTTTAGAAGAAGGTGTAACTTTTACGATATCACCAAATAATAAGTTAACACGTTTATACATGTCTTTAACTTCATTAAATCTTTCACCTAATCCTAAACTTTTAGCTTGTTGGCCTAAGTTAGAATATTGTCCACCTGGCATTTCATGTTGGTAAATTTCAGTATGTGGAGAACGAATATCACTTTCAAAATCAGAATAATAGTTTCTAACTGTATCCCAATATTGAGATAACCTTTCAAGTCCATCAATATTTGTTCTAACATCTCTTTCATTACCACTTAATGCATAGTATAAAGAGTTAGCTGAAGGTTGTGATGTTGTACCACTCATACTTGCTACTGCAGTATCAATCACATCGACACCTGCTCTAATCGCACTTTGATAAACAAGTAATCCGTTACCACTCGTATCATGAGTATGTAAATGGATTGGAATATCAATTTGTGTCTTCAATTCACTAATTAATTCATAAGCAGCTTTAGGTTTTAATAAGCCGGCCATATCTTTAATGCCAAGAATATGTACACCTTCACGTTGTAATTCTTTAGCTAGATTAATGTAATACTCTAACGTATATACATTAGATCTTTCAGGATTTAAGATATCGCCTGTATAGCAAATTGCACCTTCAGAGATTTTACCTGATTTTTGTACCGCTTCATTTGCGACTTTCATTTGATCTAACCAGTTTAATGAATCGAATATTCTAAACACATCGATTCCAGCTTCAGCACTTTCTTTAACAAATTTTTCAATCACATTATCAGGATAGTTTTTATATCCAACTGCATTTGATGCTCTTAATAACATTTGGAATAACACATTTGGAATTTTTTTACGTAAGCGTGTTAAACGTTCCCATGGATTTTCTTTTAAGAAGTTATATGCCACATCAAATGTTGCACCACCCCACATTTCTAAAGAAAATGCGTCATTTAAATATTTAGCTGTTTCAGGTGCGATTTGTAACATGTCGTATGTTCTCATACGAGTAGCTAATAATGATTGATGTGCATCTCTAAACGTCGTATCCGTCAATAGTACTTCTTCTTGTTCTTTTAACCATTTACTTACGCCTTCAGGTCCATGTTGTTCTAGAATTTGTTTCGTACCTGATAATGATGCAATTTCTTCATTAGATACTTCTTCTAATTTGAACTTTTCAAAGTGTGGTTTTTCTCGTTTTTCAACACCAGGAAATCCATTTACCGAAATATTCCCGATATATTGTAACGTCTTTGTACCTCTATCTCTAGTCGGTGTAATATCAAAAAGCTCTGGGTTGTTCTCTAAAAATTTAGTTGTATATGTACCCTTTGCGAACTTCTCGTGATTTACCACATTATACAAGAATGGAATATTGGTTTTAATACCTCTTATTCTCATTTCTTTAAGCGAACGTAGCATTTTTTCAGTCGCTTGTCTTAATGACATAGCATGTGTTGAAACTTTCACTAATAATGAATCGTAATAAGGTGAAATTTCTGCACCTTCGAATCCATCACCAGCATCCAGTCTTACACCAAAGCCACCACTTGAACGGTAAGCAATAATTTTACCTGTATCTGGCATGAAGTCATTTAAAGGATCTTCAGTTGTGATACGACTTTGAATTGCAAAACCTAAAGTAGTAATATCTTCTTGTTGAGGCATTTCAATTTTGTTACCAAATAATGATTCACCTTCTGCAACTAGAATTTGTGTCTTAACAATATCGATACCTGTTACCATTTCAGTAATTGTATGTTCAACTTGTACACGTGGATTAACTTCAATAAAGTAGAATTCGTCACCAGATACTAAGAACTCAACCGTACCTGCATTGACATATCCAATTTTCTTCATTAAGTCTAATGCAACATTACAAATACGATGTCTTAATTCATCACCTAATGAAACAGATGGTGCAACTTCTACAACTTTTTGATGTCTACGTTGTACTGAGCAATCTCTTTCATATAAATGTACGGTCTTTCCATGATGATCACCTATGACTTGTACTTAAGTATACATTGGATTTACAACGTTTATTTGTATGGAAACTTCACTATTACCAAAAGATTTTCCCGCTTCTGATTTAGCTCTTTGATATGCATCTTCTAATTCACTCGCATTATTTACAATACGCATACCTTTACCACCACCACCAGAAATAGCTTTGATGATAACTGGGAAACCGTGTTCTTTTGTAAATGCTTCTACTTCCTCAAATGATTCAACCGCGCCATCAGTCCCTGGAATAACTGGAACATCTGCAGCTATAGCTGTCGCTCTTGCTTTTACCTTATCCCCAAACATGTCTAAATGTTTAAGTTCTGGTCCGATAAATTTAATGCCTTCTTCAGCACATCTCTTAGCGAATGTTTCATTTTCACTTAAAAAGCCATAGCCCGGATGAATCGCATCGACGCCTGCTTTTTTTGCAACTTTTATAATTGCTTCTATATTTAAATAACTTTCAGTTGGTCCAAGGTTTTCATCTACTAAATAAGACTCATCTGCTTTATATCTATGCAATGCGCCTAAGTCTTCATTAGAATAAATTGCTACCGTTTCAATATCTAACTCTGTAGCTGCTCTAAAAATTCTGATTGCAATTTCGCCTCGGTTGGCTACTAATAATTTGTTTATTTTGCTCATATTTGGAGGCTCCCCTCAATGTATTTGAATTTTCTAAAAACAATATATTAGTCCATTATATAAAAATTGCGGATTATATTCTACTATAATCCGCAGTTTTTATATAATTTATTAATTTGATTGATTAAATATGCATTTACCTCGTGCTTTGACGACTCTCAATTCTTATTTGTTTAGCCGTTAATAATAGTATACCTGTCGCGATACTTAAGCTTAACATAGAAGATCCTCCAAATGTCATAAACGGCAATGGAACACCTGTTAAAGGAATTGTTCCTGAAATACCAGCTAAATTGACAAAAGTTTGAATACCAATATAGCTTGAAATACCGACACACACTAATTTAAAGAAATATGAATCCGTAAGTGCTGCATATAAGAAACCTTTATATACAATGAAGCCAAGTAATCCTATTATAAATAACACGCCAACTAAGCCTAATTCTTCAGCAATAACTGCAAAGATAAAGTCTGTATGCGGCTCAGGTAAATAACCTAATTTCATAATACCATTACCTAACCCTTTACCAAAGAGTCCACCATTACCGATTGCTAATAATGAATTAGCTAAGTGATATCCAATACCGCTTTCGTAGTTGAAAGGATTTTCAAGTACATGAAATCGGTCTGCTTGGTGTTGTGACAGAATGCCACCTTTAAACACTATACTAAAGATAATCAGTAATACAACACCTGCAAATATTGGTCCAGACCATTTTATAATGGCTTTAATACCAATACCTGAATACGCAAATATACATAATACGATCATACATAGTATCAACGCTTGACCAGTATCATTTTGTAATAAGACTAATCCAATACAAGTACCGATTAAGAATAAAGGCATCATCAGTGCAAGTTTAAATTGTTTAAGTCGATTTCGCCTTTTATCAATAATGAAAGATAAGTATAAAATCATTGCAACTTTCAATATTTCAGATGCTTGTAAGTTCATAAATCCTAAGTTAATCCAACTTTTCGCACCATTAATCGTCGTACCAACAAGTAACGTTAACACGAGCAAACCAAATATTGTGAATATGACAATTTGTTGTACTCTTTTATTCTTTAAAATGTTGATGTGCATAAAATACGACATAAAAAATACAATAAAAAATCCAACTATACAATATAGTAGCTGCCTCACAAAAAAGTAAGTTCCCGATACTGGAATACCACCTGTTAAAGTACCTTTTGTAGCAGCAACCATACTTGCACTGTATACCATCACTAAGCCAATGAATGATAAAATGATATAAGTAATTAACAATGTAAAATCTATGTATTTTGAGTAATTCTTAATGTACTGGAAAAACCTCTTAATATATTCCATCGACTCATTCCAATTCTAAAAAAATAAGTCTAAAGAAAGATTTCTCCTCTCTAGACTTTGTATAATTTAAGCATTTGTGAAAGCATCATGCAATTTAGATAGTTCCTTTTCTAAACTTGCCATAAGTGTCTGACCCTTTTCTCTATCAACAAGTCCAATTTGTACTGCAAAATCTACTTCCTTTTGAAGACCAAACATTTGCGTATCTAAAACTTCCTCATATAAAGGACATTGTGGCATTGTTAAGTTGTCCATTTGTACCTTTATTAACTGAAGGATTTTTTCAGAATCGTTATATAATTGGTCATATGCCCTTTGACAAATTTCTGAATCGTAATGCATGACATACTCCCCCTTAATCTTTTAAAGTTTCTATACTTATAAAATTTTAGCCTACAAATCTGAAAATTGCAAGCGAAAACAGAAGGTTATTAATTACAAATATGTTAAAATTGAATTGTGAGATTGATAGGAGTGAAAAAATTGATACAAATTAAAGGAAATACGAAGTTTAATATTACGTTAGATGCAACAACATGGATTTTTGATGATCGCAAAGTAAAAATTGAAGATTTAGAGCAAGGTATCTTTAATGGCGAAAAGCCAATTGAATTTAAAAATAATGTTGCATGGAACCGTGCAATCCTTGAAGGTGCGACAAATCCTCCAACATTAAATAGTGAAACAACTTATAAAAGACGTTCATTTTTAAAAGATACTTATGTTATAAGTGCGATGCCTTTCATCAAAAATGCTGAACCAAATGAGAGCGCTACAAAAGTAGTCTTAAAAAATGATCAAGATTCAATTGATATTCCAATTGAACAATGGCCATATTTATTTTTCCAATTCTCTAAAGAAGGAAAAATGATATATAAAGATGGTAAAATCGACGCTTTTACTTATGATCAAGAAAATGGTTACCAAAATAAATTCAGTTATGTTTCTGACATAGAGGTTGTTTAACCATGATTATGAAAGTGAAATGCATTATTTGTGATTCTGTCGTTAATTTAGATTCTAAATCTAAAGAAGCAAAAAGATTAAGAAATCACCCAATACGTACGTTTATGTGCGATGATTGTAAAGCAAGACTTGATAAACCTAAATCAGAATAAAATAAAAAAGGCAGCTCTCATGAGCCGCCTTTTTTATTGTTGTTTACCGCTACTTCGTTCTTTATGAAGTCTGTAACGATATAGACCTAAGACAATTGCTGCAATTATTAAACTTTCTCCTACTGGCAAGAATACCGCTAGAAATGTTAATAATAAACAACCTAAAAACAGTAATATATAGATAATAATGTTTTGCCAAAACTTTAGTTTTCTTGCAAACCCTAAATTATAAACAATCGCACTTAATACAAAAATCGTTAATAATAAAAGCCACATACCAAGCTCTGGGTTCTCATCTACTCTAAATAACTTACCAAAAAATGAAAGCCTTTCTGTTGGATTGACACTTACATTTTTAGCAACTAAGAGCATCTATATCACTCCTCTTCTTGTTCAGCCATTTTTTGTCTCTTCTGAGCTCTTTCTCTTTCTGCTTTATCTAAAATTTTCTTTCTTAAACGAATTGATTCAGGTGTTACTTCAACTAATTCATCATCATTTAAGTATTCTAACGCTTCTTCAAGAGTTAAAATTCTAGGTTTTTTCATTGTTGTTGTTTGTTCTTTAGTAGCTGAACGGATGTTGTTAGCTGCTTTAACTTTTGTAATGTTAACTGTTAGATCGTTTTCACGAGTGTTTTCACCAACAATCATACCTTCATAAACTTCAGTACCAGGTTCCATGAAGTTTACACCTCTATCTTCTAAGTTCAAGATAGCATAAGTACTTGCTACACCTTTATCGATTGATACAAGAACACCATTTCTTCTTCCACCAATACGTCCTTTAATTCTTGGACGGTAAGAATCGAATGTATGGTTAATGATACCATAACCGCGAGTCATTGACATGAATTCAGTAGTGTAACCAATTAATCCACGAGCTGGAACGATAAAGATTAATTTAGTTTGTCCATTTTCGTTAGATTGCATATCAACCATTTCACCTTTACGTGATCCTAAAGATTCAATAATTGCACCTGTATATTCATCAGGAACATCAATTTGAACACGTTCATAAGGCTCTGATTTAACGCCATCTATTTCTTTGATAATAACTTGAGGTTTAGAAACTTGTAATTCATAACCTTCACGTCTCATATTTTCAATTAGGATAGATAAATGTAACTCCCCACGTCCTGCTACAACCCATGCATCAGGTGAATCGGTAGGTGTTACACGTAAAGATACATCCGTTTCTAATTGTGTTTCTAATCTTTCTTCAATCTTACGAGCTGTTACGTAAGTACCTTCTTTACCAGCGAATGGAGAATTATTAACTGAGAATGTCATTTCTAATGTTGGCTCATCAATTCTTAAAATTGGCAAAGCTTCAACATGATCTTGAGGTGTAATTGTTTCACCTACGTTAATATCTTCCATACCACTAATAGCGATTAGGTCCCCAGCGTATGCTTCATCAATTTCTATACGATTTAAACCAAAGAAACCAAAGATTTTTGTAACTCTAAAGTTTTTAACAGTACCATCAATCTTAACTAATGATACTTGTTGTCCAACTTTAATTGTCCCTCTGAATACACGCCCTACACCAATACGTCCAACATAATCATTATAATCTAATAATGCAACTTGGAACTGTAAGGGCTCATCTCTATTATCAATAGGTGCTGGTACATATTCTAAAATTGTTTCATATAGACATTGCATGTTTTCGTCTTGTTTATCAGATTCTAAACTAGCAGTACCACTTAATGCAGATGCATATACAACTGGGAATTCAAGTTGCTCATCATTTGCATCTAATTCAATAAATAAATCTAATACTTCATCTACAACTTGTTCTGGTCTTGCAGAAGGTTTATCTATTTTATTAACAACTACTACTGGTTTTAAATTTTGTTCTAATGCTTTTTTAAGTACGAAACGTGTTTGTGGCATCGTTCCTTCATAAGCATCTACTACTAATACAACACCATCAACCATTTTCATAATACGCTCAACTTCTCCTCCGAAGTCAGCATGTCCAGGTGTATCTAGTATATTGATACGGTGATCTTTATAGTCAATTGCCGTATTTTTAGCTAATATCGTAATACCGCGTTCTTTTTCAAGGTCGTTTGAATCCATCGCACGTTCTGCTATATGTTCATTTTCACGAAAAATACCAGATTGCTTTAATAATTCATCTACTAAAGTTGTTTTTCCGTGG
>ERZ1023180.23-NODE-23-length-73349-cov-8.788195_pt1 | contig 73349 bp, 70 predicted proteins | sample MGYA00380436_ERZ1023180 | MGnify/ENA primary metagenome ERZ1023180 (study PRJEB33173, sample SAMEA4830337) | metagenome | study: EMG produced TPA metagenomics assembly of the PRJEB25223 data set... | reverse complement strand
GTTCAGCAGTAACATCAATGGTAGGCGTAGTACCGGCTTTACCTGTTAAATCAGTTCTAATAACTGGTTTAGCAGGAGGTGTTGTATCAGTAGCCTTTTTAGGATCAGAAGGTTGAGATGTATTAGGACGTTCCGCTTTATCAGTCGCTTTAGCTGTAACATTACCTTCAGGTAAAGGTTTAGTTGGCGTGATATGTGCGATACCATCTCTTCCGGCTTCACCTTCACCAATTTTATTATTATCTTTATCGTATAATACAACTTTAGAACCCGGTTCAGCAGTAACATCAACGGTAGGCGTAGTACCGGCTTTACCTGTTAAATCAGTAGTAATAACTGGTTTAGCAGGAGGCGTTGTATCAGTAGCTTTTTTAGCATCCGATGCTTCTGAAAAATCTTGATCTTGTGGATTATTTGACACAAATGTTGCCTTAGCTATAACGTTACCTTCAGGTATTGGATTAGTAGGTCTTATTATAGCAATGCCATTCTCATCAGCAGTACCAGAACCTATCAGATGATTGTCTTTATCATAAAGAGATACCGTACTACCCGCTTCGCTCGTTACATTGATTTCATCTTGAGTACCAGGTTTATTAGCTTTATCTGTTAATTCCGTGTTTATAACTGGTTTATTAGGAATACCTCTATAAATAAAGTTACCAAGTTCAAGTGGTTCACTTGTGTTCCCAGCTTCATCTGAAACATAAGCTTTTAATTTATAATTAGTATTTCTAGCAATGTTTTCATCTGCAATATTTATTTCATTATCATTTTGATCATAGATTTTGAATTCTTTAACTAAATGACTACGTGTTGAGAAATTATCCTTCCCAACAATATTAGTCTTATTTGTATCTATGAATCGTTCTAAATCATCTTTAGTTCTAAACTCAGATGGTACTGTAATTGCTGAACGTGTTTCGTTTGCTAATACAGTTGGTTTCGTTACATCAACAGGCACAACGAAAAGGTTCATAAGTCTTGTTTCTGTATCAGTATTTAAGTTAGTAAAATATGGTAATTGTTTGAATGTTGCATAAATTTGGAATTTATTTATGGCTCTATCTCGGCCCTCATAATTGTTGTTGCCTGCAACACCGTTTGAATTATCTTTGGCAATATCATTAGATCCTTCACTACCTCTGATAATACGTGGATCAGAAAATGAAGCACTACCTGCTCCGTTGTTGTGTTCTTCTGCAATTTCAAATCCTGAAACGACACGATTATATTTATCTTTATTTTCAACACCATCTTGTCCTTCTGCTGACCCTTCGATATTAATGATTCGTCCACCTAATAGATATTTACCATTATTGCCACTAACAGGTTGTATGATATCTAAAATAGCTACAGGTTTTTTATTATGGTAGTATCTACCTTGTTTATCTCCTTCGTTACTACCTCCTAAATGAAAGCCATTTTGATTTCTTTCAGCTTTTTTCTTTTCTGTTCCATCTAAACTTCTACCAGTAGATTTCGCGTTAGCATTTAATAATGCTAATAATTCGTCTGTATTAATATTATGACCTGGATTATGTCCAATAGCATATTTATATATAAGTGTATTGCCATCAGGTGATAATTCAAATCCTGGATCTTCTGGTCGATTACTTAAATTTGGACGTTTCCAAGTAATATCAAATGCATTTCTTAGATTTACTGGTTTGTCGTAAACATTTGTAGAATTGTTATTTGATGAAGAACCTGATGAACTTGATTCAGCTGAAGGTCTATATTGGTTTTGAATAAACCTAACTCTGTTTGTATTATACGCTGGACCTAAATGTTTAGAAGCATTACCTACAGCCACATAGAATTTTCCACCATTTCGTCTTAACCATTCCTTACTAACGGTAGCAGTTATTGTTGCTCTATACGAATCCCCACTCGGATTAGTATTTTGATTTAGAAGCAAGTAGTTATCATTGTCAGTTAAATTTGTTAAACGCTGATAGTAATCTTTTTCATTAGATGTCATTGCATGATAAAGAATGCCATTTAGATGATCCTGAACGTCAACATCTTTTGTCCAATGTAATTCTCTACCACGTCCAGATAATTTTTCAACGTTACCTGGAGACAATCTTACACCAGAAGGAGCAAATACATAAAAACGGCCACGAGCATCACTAGAATGTGCTTGGTTATAATGAATTGTATAAGTGAAGTCAACCGATTCACCACGTTCTCTTGATGTAATATTTTCGATTAATACTGCTCTAGGGACCGTACTATCATTCATACCTTTCCCGAAACCTTTATTAAAGCTTCCAGTTTCTCCAATTCTGAACCCTGTTCTGCTTTCTAAAGATTCAGCTTGATATACTGTAATATAAGGTGGTAGTGTATATACTTTTCCATTGTTGTAAACAGTTACAGAGCCGTTCTCATCGACTGTAATCATATTGTCAGTTAAAAATTTATTCGTTCTTATTACAGCTTTTCTAACACGTGATTTTTCATAATCTGTAAGTTTATTTACATCATTGACAGGTATTTGGTGAGATGGTAAAGCTAATTCATCATTATTAGTAGCTATATCAGTTTCTATATCTTCAGTACCATTTTCATCACTAATATTTTTATCTTCTTTATCTTTCTCATCGACAGTTTTAGTTACATTACTTTCAGACTTATCAATAGATTGATGATTTTCTGCTTCTGTAGTTTTTGTTGTTTCTATTGTGCTACTTGATTCTTCAGCTACTTCTGTTGCGTCTGCTTGTGGTTGTTGTGCTTTTTCAGCAGTTTCAACTTTAGCAGTTTCTGGTGCTACTGTATCAACTTGAGTTGCTTCTTCTGTTGATGCTTTTTCTGTAGATGATTTATCTTCTGTTGTTGATTCTTCGTTAGTTGTTGCATCTTGTGTTGTTTCATCAACTGTAGTTGCTTCGGTAGTTGCTTCTTCTTGTGGTTGTTCTGCTGTTGTTTCAGAAGTACCGATTACTTTAGTTTCTTCTACATTTGATGATGTTGTTTCATTTGCAGACGCTTCTTCAACTGGATCTGTTGATTTGCCTTCTGCTTTTTCTTCTTGTGTATGTTTTTGAATTACATTTTCAGATGCGAATGCATCATGCGTTGGTAAGCCTAAGAATATAAGCGTACCGATTAGTATCGAACACGTTCCTACTGTGTACTTACGGATACTAAACTTCTGTAATTTCCGTTGCTTATCCATTAGCAAGCCCCTTTACTATAAATTTCCTTAAAGGCAACTTTACTCATGGCTGAGTTCCCCGTTACTATTTTGTCTTTATCTCATTAGTAATGTGTTCAATATATATTCTTTAAATGAATCTCAGATATATGAGTGAAGTGCACACTATTAATATGTGAATGGTCGTGCGAAACTAACTCTCCTTCCGTTAAGATTATTCACACATAAGATATGAACAAAATTATATTTCGTTCTGAATTAGTATATCACTTTTAATGTCGATTTCAAATACTATTTATAAAGAACTCTATAAAATTAATATACAATTTTTACAATTTACAATATTTTGTACAAGTTTGATGAAGAATTATTAAGTCTGAATGAAAAGTATTATGACCATTTATTGAAGTCTGTTTATCGTTCGTGTAAATTAGATGAGTAGGTAAATAATTTGAAAGAGTTGATTGAAATGCCGCAAATTTATTTTGACGCCGCTTCTAAAGGCAATCCTGGAGAAAGTTGTTGTGCATGCGTCATTATTACGGATGATGCGAGACATCATTTCACGTCTTGCCTAGGTGAAATGGATAATCATCGTGCTGAATGGGAAGCGTTAATCTTCTCTATTCAACATGCGATTGAATTAGAAGTTGGTAATGCGTTGATTTATACAGATTCGAAATTAATTGCAGATAGTATTGATAAAGATTATGTAAAGAATGCAACGTTCAAACCATACTTCGAACTATTTAAAGAATTAGAACGTCAATTTGATTTAATATTTGTGAAGTGGATTCCACGATCTCAAAATAAAGAAGCCAATCAATTGGCACAAACTGCCTTAAGAAAACAATTAAAGCATAAATAAAAAGCATATCACGACGGCGCGTGATATGCTTTTTACGTTTATTTATAAGAAGTTCGTAGTTAAATATTTACTTGATACAAATAATTCATGTTCATTACAAATTTCGATAGATTGCTCGATTTCATGATGATATGTCATTTGATTAAGTAAATCTTCTGTTTCTAATGGCACATCTGTATGAATTTGCGCAAGTTGTTTCGACATTGCTAAGTCATCTCGATATGTGATGATTTTCTTTTGTTGACCTGCTGTTAATTCATTAATGTTCTCAAGTACGTTTTCAACAGATTGATATTGTTGAATCAGTTTAATCGCTGTTTTCTCACCGATACCTTTAACACCTGGATAACCATCAGCTGTGTCACCCATAAATGCTTTAACATCGACCAATTGATGTGGTTCTAAACCATACTCTTCTCTAAATTTATGAATATCATATTTATTGTAAATATTGAATCCTTTTTTCGTCAGCCATATATCAACATCTGTATTTATACATTGTAATAAGTCACGGTCACCACTCACGACATATGTTTCATGTCCTTTTTCTTGAGCACGTTTACTAATTGTTCCTATAACATCATCCGCTTCATAATTTGTTATACCTAAATTCAGCATACCTAATTTTTCAGCAATTTCTTTCGCACGGTCAAATTGTGGAATCATTTCTTCAGGTGGTGCGACTCTATTTGATTTATATGCTTCAAACATATCATTTCTGAAAGTCTTAGATCCCATATCCCAACAAACAGCAACATGTGTCGGTTTAATGTCATGGATTACTGTATATGAATGTCTAATAAATCCTTGTACAGCATTTGTAGGAATACCTTTAGAATCTCTCATAAATTGTTTATGGATGCTTGTTGCATAAAAATGTCTAAATAATAAAGCCATACCATCTATTAATAATATTTTGTTACTCATATTGTGCTCCTTTATATCTCTTTCAAGACGTTTTCGATTTTTTCTATTACATCGTTATCAATATTCACAGATAAGTAATCTTCAATAAGATGAATCGTCTCTTGATTATACTGTTCGATGTACGACTCACCTATTGTATCATAATGTTCCAAATTCTTAGTTAACGCTTCATTAAATGTCATAATTGGATGGTCAATAAGCTTCATTGTATCATTTAAAATCTCATTTTGTGTTTCTTTTACTTTAGATGTCTTAATTAAATCTTTCTTACTCACCGAATTGATCGTTTGTTTCGCAATATCTTGAACTTGAATGCTAATCGGTTCCGGATTGATTTCATTTTTAAAGTCATGCTTAAACTTAGAGATTAAAATAGAAGCATCATTTAATTCAACAATTGTTGGTGTTAATAAATCATCAAATGTTCTCGCATAAAAATTCTTTAATCTTTCTACGATAAGCGAGCTTTCTAAACTTAATTTCTGATTTAAATCATCTACATAATATTTCGTACTCATTTGCAGCGATTGTTTAAATTGATCCGTTACAGTTGATGTATTGAAATGTTTTTTGACAATATCATTTAATTGTATATTCAATCTGTCTTTCAAGTAATACAGTTGATCATGAATTTCTTTTTCCAGTTGATGATGTGATTTAATCACAATTTGATTTGTGAAGTTCTGTTTATCTTTATAACTGAGTAAAGTTGATTTTCTCTTTTCAAGCTGTGCTTTATCTTGTCTATACGTATGCACCATTTGTTCTAATTCATTTGTCAGTTGTTTAATTCTAGACTCTACTTGTGACTTGAGCACTTGCTTACTTTCAACTTTAACAAAGTGATCTAACGCTTCCATAAGTCGTTTAAACTGATCATCATGTGATTTCAATGCTTGTTTACTTGAAACTGGATAACACTCAGGTTTAATGTTCAATGCATCTAATGATGATTCTACATAAGATATAACAGCTTGTTTATCTTGTTCAGATTCTGCTAAATCAATGGCGTTAATGACAAATTTCAAACCTTGTGATTGTTGTAAATTATTCATATCACGCATGTAAGTTAAGAACTCACCGTCTTTATCAGTAAAGGCGTGATTATAATAACTAACATAAATAATTAAGTCACTTGATGCAATAATTTGTTCAGTCTCTCTCGTATGTCTTTGGTTATTAGAATTCAGTCCCGGTGAATCGATAATAATCTTGTCTTTTAACCATGCTTCTTCAAGTCTTAAATTAATTTTGTGTACAAAGGCAGCATGCGTATCATCAGCTGTTAACTTCTCTAGTTCTTCTATATCGAATGTGACAGATTTGCCTTCTTTTAAGACATCTTTGTAATGGTTAAAGTTTGTCTCGATTGCTTCAAAGAATGCTAGATGATTACTCGATAATGAAGGATGTTGTTTAATCTCTTTATCTTCTATAAACGATTCAATTGTAGAGTACTGTTTATTGGCGAACTCTGTTATATGGTTAATCTCTTCTAATAATTGCTCATAAGTCTTAAATGACACTTCTTGTTCAGTACCGTAGCTAATTTCAGTAATACTTGCTGTAGTTGGATTTGGTGAACTTAACAGCACTGGTTTTTGTAAGATGGCATTAATTAAACTACTCTTACCTGCACTAAATGTTCCGAATACCGCAATCTTTGTGATATTATGCTCTATTCTTTCGACTTGGCTTTCGATATTATGAACTTCACCTTCAAATAACGGCAATTTCTTTAAATGATTGATTTGATCTTTGAGTTGATGAATATTATTGTCTTGTTGTTCCATTTGAACTTCTTTGTATTGTTGTTTCGTTTCTTTCTTATCTTCTAGGTTAAGGTCATTTATATGAATAAAATGTCTATCAATTAACTTATCAATAGATTCATCAAGATGAATATAATAATGTTGATAATTATTCGTAATGAGTGATGTTTTTAAATTCTTAAATTCAACATATGTTTCATATTCATTTAATTGATTCGTTTCTTCATTCGATTCGTTATGCACTTCACTCGCATTAACGATTTCTTCGATTAATTGATTTGTTTCATTGCGTATTTTTCGATTAATCATTTCTGTAATGCCTTTAGAATAAATTAACACGTAATCATTTGTAATGGACGTTTGTTCTTGTACATGACCACTTAATTCTTCTTTACTAATCGTATATTGTTGGTTGATGATTTTCTCGAATAAGTCTGCATCTTGAATGTATTTGTTTAAGTTCTCTATTGATCTAATCCATACTTTCGTAATTTCATCGTGAATTTTGATGTCTAAAGCTTCTTTCACTTGTTCAAGCGTTTCTTCTTGAATCATCGCTTTCTTCTTATCTTTATTAAATAGCCCTTTAACTTTATAGTCTTTAGCAGTTGTTTCTAAATAATGACGAATTGTTTCTCGCATTTCGTACGGCATCAAATAAGCGTTATCTAAAATTTCTTTGCGCTTTTCTTTTAAATTTGAAGTGAACTGATCTTTATCTTGAATTAATGATTGTTCACTTTGGACGTTGAATTTCTCTTTGTATGCTTGATAATCGTCATCGAACGTTTCTTCAGTAGAATCAATATCAGAAAGAATCGTTTCCATATGTTGATTAATATATTTCAGTTGTTCTTGTTTAATGTAATTCGTCACACGGTCTATAAATACTTGGTGTTCCGTACGTTGTTGGTCAAGCTGATGGATATATTGATTGAATAACTGCTTCTCATTGTTAGGCGTATCATATTTAGAAACATAAAATATCTTCTCTAAATTCAGTTTCCAATCTGTAACGGCTTTGTTGACACGATTTTTATAAGTATCAAACGAGATTTCATCTTCATCATGTTTATCGACTTGGTTCACAACTAATATTACCGGAATATCCAATTTATTTAATGATTTAATAAAATTAAAATTCATATCCGACTGCACATGGTTATAGTCGACTGTATAAAATACATAATTAGATGTCAGCAAATATTGAAAAGCACTTTCTCTATGGTTATCACTCATAGAATCGACACCAGGTGTATCTTGGAAAGTAAATCCTTTATTAAATTTATCTGATGTAAATTCAATTTCAATAGATTCCACTTCTCTATCTTCTGTATTAAGCCTTTTAACATCTTCTTGATTATCTACGACTGTATATTGATTGTTGTTTAAATTAACGGAAATGCTGTTTTTGTCTGAAGAAATCAGTTGAGCTGTGTTACTAGTTGTCGGAACAGGAGAACTTGGTAATATATTTTGTCCGATAACATTGTTAATTAATGTAGATTTCCCTGCTGAAAAATGTCCGACAAAACTCACTGTATATTGTTCGTTATATATTTTTTTAATCATTTCATTGATTTGTTTAATTAATTGTTGGTTAGATGACTTTTCAATTTCTTTTTTTAATTTGTAAAGTAAATCTAATGATGCTTGATTACGATCCATTTTAATTCCCCTTTATTTTTACACAAATAATTTAAATAGTGTGATTTACATCACATTAATTTTTTAATCTCTATTCTATTATAAATAATGAAGAGAATATAAGAAAGGATGAATAAAATGACAGTGCAAAATAATGACCTAAACAAGAAGAATGATGACCACTCTCATGATGATCTGGATTTAAGAGGCACACTGTATTCAGTTTTCACATTAGGAGGCATCTTTGCAGTATTATGGGTAATTTGTTTTATTTTATTTTTAGTAAGAATTTAAGGGGTGAAATCTGTGCATAAATACGAAAAGTTATGGCTAAAAGTCGGCATAAGCTCATTAGTCATTTTCTTAACAATTTTGATGATTACAGGTTTGCATAATGGACACACGCCAGCCGCTTCTGGTAGAGACTATGTCAATCCTGATAAAGTCGATCAAATCGAACCTTTCAATAAACCAGGTTTACACAAAGTTAGCGGCAAAGATTACGACTATGAATTAGTTATTCTTGCTTCAGCTTTCAATTATCAGCCAGGTAAAGTCGAAATTCCTAAAGGTTCGAAAGTAAAAATCATTGCGACAAGTAAAGATACTTTGCATGGATTTAGTTTACCAGGAACAAACGTCAACATGATGTTAGAACCTGGACATATTAGTGAATATTACAAGACATTCAATGAGAAACGCGAATATTTAGTCATCTGTAATGAATATTGTGGTATCGGACATGCAGATATGAAGTCGATGATAAAGGTTGTGGATAAAAAATGATAACGCGATTAAATAAGAATGATAGCAGACTTGTGATGGCGCATATGTATGTAGCCATTGGTTGTTTAATCCTTGGTGGACTAGCAGGATTATTACAAACATTTGTAAGATCAGGTTTATTACAATTACCTAAACAAATTTCTTATTATCAAATCTTAACGGTGCACGGTATCGTATTAGCATTGGTACTGACAACTTTCTTTATCTTAGGATTTCAATTTTCTGCAGTAGCTAAGACATCTGGACATTTAACGTCTGTTCAAAGAAAGTTCGGTTGGGTTGGATTTTGGGTAATGATTCTTGGTACGCTCATGGCAGCAACAATGGTTCTATTAAACAAAGCCACTGTTTTATATACTTTTTATGCACCATTAAAAGCACATGCTATTTTCTATATTGGTATGGCGCTTGTTGTTGTAGGTAGCTGGATTTCTACAGTTGGACAAATTTTGAAATATGTAGAGTTTAAGAAGAAAAATCCAGGTAAGAAATCTCCCCTACTGAGCTACATGGTAGCAATCAACGGGGTAATGTGGATTGTATGTTCATTAGGTGTTGCTGCGACAGTACTCCTTCAATTAATTCCTTGGTCATTAGGTTTAGTTGAAAGAGTAGACGTAACATTAAGTAGAACATTGTTTTGGTATTTTGGTCATGCACTTGTTTATTTTTGGTTGTTACCAGCTTACATGTGTTGGTATGCAATTGTGCCAAAGATTATCGGTGCAAAAGCATTCTCAGACAATTTAGCAAGAATGTCATTTATGCTATTCTTATTCTTCAGTATTCCAGTTGGGATACACCACCAATTAGTTGAACCAGGTATTGATGATACATGGAAATACTTACAAGTTGTATTAACATTTATGGTTGTTATTCCATCAATGATGACAGCATTTAGTTTGTTTGCAACATTTGAAAATTACGGCCGTTCTAATGGATATAAAGGATTGTTTACATGGTTTAAATCTTTACCATGGAATGACGCAAGATTCGTATTACCATTCTTAGGTATGTTAGCCTTTATTCCAGGTGGCGCAGGTGGATTAGTTAACGCATCTGCACAAATGAATGGATTAATTCACAATACAATTTGGGTAACTGGACACTTCCATTTAACAATCGCTTCCGCGGTCATCATGACTTTCTTCGGAATCATGTACTGGTTAATACCTCATTGTACAGGTAGAAAACTAACTAAATTCACAAATAAATTAGCGCTTATGCAAGGTTATACTTGGGCAATCGGTATGACAATTATGAGTGGTGCTATGCACTATGTTGGATTAGTAAAAGGCGCACCAAGAAGATCAACATATTCAGAATATGGCGGTGCTAAACAAGCTGCTGAATGGATACCATATCAAGTATTACAAGCAGTCGGGGGAACAATTTTATTTATATCTATAATATTAGTTGTAATGGTGTTTATACATTTAGCCTTCTTATCACCTAAAGGCGAAGAAGAATATCCAGTATCAGAAGCATTAGATGAACAACAACCAGTCATTAGATTTGTTGAGAACTGGAGATTCTTAATCATCGTGACAGTATTGCTTATCTTAATTGCTTATACTGTCCCTATCGGGCAGATGTTCACAGATCCAGCACCAGGAGCTAAAGGATTAGGAGAAGGAAAACTTTGGTAATTCTAAATTAATACATTTACCTTAGAACCTTCATACAATGATGTATAATAGGAAGACTGGCAACACATCTTTAGAAGATGCGATGCCAGTCTTTTTTGTTGTGTGGGGTTTGGGGGTGGTGGTTGTAATGAATATCTCTTGTCTAAATCTATTGGAGAAGCATGGTAATGAGTCGAGTCTTGTCTTAACGTCCAACTTAAGCCAGGAGATAGCTCAAGTTGTGGCTTAATGCCCTACTTAAGCCAAGAGATAGCTCAATTTGTGGCTTAATGTCCTACTTAAGCCAAGAGATAGCTCAATTTGTGGCTTAACGACCTAATTAAGCCAAGAGATAACTCAAGTTGTGGCTTAATGTCCTACTTAAGCCAAGAGATAGCCCAAGTTGTGGCTTAATGTCCTACTTAAGCCAAGAGATTACCTAAGTCGTAGCTTAACGACCTAATTAAGCCAAGAGATTACCTAAGTCGTAGCTTAACGTCCAAATTAAGCCAAGAAATCGTCCAAGTCATGGCTTAACGCCTAACTTAAGCCAAGAAATCGTCCAAGTCGTAGCTTAACGACCTAATTAAGCCAAGAAATCGTCCAAGTCATGGCTTAACGCCCAAATTAAGCCAAGAAATCGTCCAAGTCATGGCTTAACGCCCAAATTAAGCCAAGAGATACTTGATATACCTCAAACCATACATCCCTACTATCCCCCAAAACAAAAAACCACCTGCTCTGCAGGTGGTTTCCGCTTTTCTACTTACTTCCTACTATCTATTTATTTCGTTTGCCCCAATATTGATAGTACGTACATTCGATATAGCCGTTAAATAGTTTTCTTCTTTTTGTGGCTTTCTTACCTACTAATGGTTCAAATTCTTTATAGCTTGTAAGCATATATAATGATGCTTGTTCGTTTTGTTTCATGATTTCGCCTAAGTGTTTGTACATTGCTTCTACTTCACTTCGTTCACCGATACGTTCGCCATATGGTGGGTTCCCGATTATTGAAACAGGTCCTTCTGGTACTTCTAGATTATGTACATCTTGGACTTTAAATTGAATGATGTCCCCTAACCCAACTTCTGTTGCATTATCTTTCGCGATTTCGACCATATTAGGATCGATATCACTTGCTATGATATTAATTTCTTTATCATATAATGCCGCATCATCTGCTTCTTGTCTGAGTTGGTCATACAAGCCTTCTGGTATGATATCCCAATCTTCACTCGCAAACTCACGATTAAATCCTGGTGCAATATTTTGAGCAATGAGTGCTGCTTCTATTGCAAGTGTACCTGAACCACAGAATGGATCTATAAATGGTGTTTCACCGCTCCAGTTTGTTAATCTTACAAGCGCTGCAGCTAATGTTTCTTTCATAGGTGCGTCACCTTGTGCCAAACGGTAACCTCTTTTATGAAGTCCAGAACCTGAAGTGTCGATTGTTAATAAAGCTTCGTCTTTCAGTAATGATACTTCAACTTGGTATTTGCTACCTGTCTCATCGATCCAACCTTTAATTTGATACGCATGTTTCAATCTCTCAACTATCGCTTTTTTAACGATTGCTTGACAGTCGGATACGCTGAATAATTTAGATTTAACACTTTTACCTTGAACTGGGAACATACCTTGAGCGCCAATCACATCTTCCCATGGTAATGATTTAGTCTTTTCGAATAATTCGTCAAAAGTTGTTGCGTGGAAACGTCCTACTACGATTTTGACTCTGTCAGCAGTTCTTAACCATAAATTTGATTTAACGATTGCTGTTTCATCACCTTCGAAAAGTACGCGACCGTTTTCTACTTTTGTTTCATATCCTAATTCTTGAACTTCTCTAGCAACAATTGATTCTAATCCCATTGGACTAGTAGCGAGTAATTGATACATGCATATACTCCTTTATATTTAAATTATCATTATTTACAAATAAAAAGCTCTCCTACTTGGGAGAGCGACACTAGTAAGTGATAAATCTGTAAGCCATGTTTTGTCCTTTAGTACTGCTAACGTGTACTAGTTACACTCGTACGCCAGTGATAATCATCTGTCTGTATGATTACATACCTTCTTATTCCGTTCATTTCCGTCAAAGAAGTGCTCCTACCAATTTTGGATTGCTCACTCGAGGGGTTTACCGCGTTCCACCTTTTATATTTCTATAAAAGCTACGTCACTGTGGCACTTTCAAACTACTTTAACCATATTATAAATAACTTAGGTTATTTCGTTGCCGTCAATTATTTGCCCTGGCTTATTGTTTCGCCAAGCACGAACACTACATTCATCTCAGAATGTGTGAGCATGGACTTTCCTCTACTTAACGTAGCGATTATCCGAAATACCACTCAACAAAGAATTATAGCATAAACGACGTTAAATAACTATCATTTATTCGCCGAATACTGCTTTTTCAAGATTAGAAATTCGTTTTAAGATATCTACATTATTGGAATTGTATTGTTGTGAACCTTGTGGTCTGCCTGACGCGACACGGATTCTTAACTGTTCGATTTCTTTTTTAAGTTTAGAATTTTCTTCTGTTAATTTGATGACTTCGTTATTTAACTCAGCCATTTTTTGATAGTCTGAAATAATGTCATCTAAAAAAGCATCTACTTCTTCAGTTTTGAAACCTCTTAAACCTCTTTCAAATTCCTTTTCATAAATATCTTTTGCAGATAGCTTTAATGTTACATCAGCCATTTTTACACCTCATTTAATATGATTCGTTGTCATTATTATAATTAAATTCCATAAAGTCTTGTAAATCCATGAATGTAATAACATTATAAGTATAGTTTGTCTTTTCAGCAAAATCAACTAACTTACTTTTGAAGTATTTAGGTGATGCTTCTTGTTCATCATCATAAAATAAAATTGTCTTATCAGTGTTATCGAGTATAAATTCATTAGCTTGTTGAAATTGAAATCCACCTTGATAGTCACTTTGATGAATCGCATTGACATAGTCTGCTTGTGCGACAATATTGTGATAAGCTTGTTGGTTTGTTTCATTCCATTTATTATAATGATTTAAAAATGGCGTCAATATCGCAAGTTTCAATTGTGGGTATTTATTTTTCATTTCAATGGTCACTTCAGCTGCCCATAGTTCAAATCCTAATTGTCCTGAAATAATGACCCACTCCATACCTTCTTCTATTTCTTGCTCAATTATTTCTTTAAGATATGCTTTGATGACTTTAACTTCTGGCTGTTCATTTTTAAAAATATTCAATTCAAACGGTTTGTATCCCGTAAAATATACTGACGTCATGATAAATCACCTATATGCGTATAAATATAATTTAAATCATGTTGTACAGCTTTATGCTTTTCAAAGAAGAGTTTCTTACTTGTACGTTTATAATGGCATTCTACAGATAACTCTTTGTAGTTACTAATTAAGAGTTGAAATTTCTGTTCATTCATATATTGTAATTTCAATACTGTATCTTGATGAACAGCAAGTTTATCTAACAAAACATCGACTTGTTCAACAAATGGTACGACATCTTTATAAAAGTTGTATTCGTAGTCATCCTTTGCATGTTGAAAAATATCTAGCATATCATTTAATTTATTTAAAAGATCTTGTATCATCGCTACACCTACTATTAATGAAGTTTGTATTTTAAATGTCCTCACGATAAAATGATAACATAACTAGAAAAGTTCTAGAATATTTATGTATCATTAAAAACTTTTGTAACTTATAATGAAATAAGGTATAATGTTTAGAGTTTTATGATATGAAGCTAGGTGATGAATTTGAATTATCCAAACGGAAAAAAAGTTACAAAAAATACTTCTAAAGTCTCAATTCAAAACGACCCAAAATATAGTAGAATACAATATGGTAAACGGGGTATGAGATTAGAGGAGGAAATTGATAAATCCAATGAATACTTCAGATTAGAAAATATAGCCGTTATTCATAAGAAACCAACACCTATTCAAATCGTTGATGTTGACTACCCTAAAAGACAAAAAGCGGTCATTAAAGAAGCTTATTTTAGAAAGCCTTCAACAACAGATTATAATGGTGTTTATAATGGATACTATATTGACTTTGAAGCTAAGGAAACGAAAAATAAGACAAGTTTCCCTTTAAATAATATCCACGATCACCAAGTATCACATATGGAACAAGTACTAAACCAAAAAGGCATATGTTTTTTGTTGATAAAATTTAGCTATCATGATAGCGTATTTTTATTGCCTTTTAGGAAGTTTATGGTATATTGGGACAGATATAAATCTGGAGGGAAAAAGTCCATCACACTCAAAGAGATTGAAAATGATGGTTACTTAATACCAATCCAATTTAAACCAAGAATTAACTACATAACAATAGTTGATCAATTGATAAAAACAGAAAGTGAGGCGCTCAAATGAGTCAATCAAAAGCTTCTAATAGTAAAAATGGTAAAGAACAACCTAAAAAGAAAAGGAATATCAAACGGACGATTATTAAGGTGTTCGGTATTCTCGTGCTAGCATTCTTAGCAATGGTAATCGTAGGTGTTCTCGTATTTGCATATTATGCTTGGAAAGCTCCTGCTTTCAATGAAAGTGCGCTTAAAGACCAATTACCAACTAAAATTTATGACAAAAATAATAAACTTGTCACGACCCTTTATATGGGACAAAAGAGAGAACATGTTAAGTTTGATGAAGTACCAGACAAAATGAAAGATGCTGTATTAGCAACTGAGGATAATCGCTTCTATGATCATGGTGCATTAGATTATAAACGTTTATCTGGAGCAGTCATGAAGAACTTTACAGGTGGCTTTGGTTCACAAGGTGCATCTACATTAACACAACAAGTTGTAAAACGTTCATTCTTAACTGATAAGAAATCAATTGAAAGAAAAGCTCAAGAAGCTTACCTTTCATATAGATTAGAGCAAGAATATTCTAAAGATGAAATCTTTGAAATGTACTTAAACAAAATCTATTACTCAGATGGTATTTACGGTTCTCAAACAGCAGCTAAATATTATTTCAATAAGAAATTGAAAGATTTAAACTTAGCTGAAACAGCTTACTTAGCAGGATTACCACAAGTACCAAATCAATATAATATTTATGATAATCCTGAAGCGGCTGAAAAACGTAAAGACACTGTTCTTTATTTAATGGAAAGACACGGTAGAATCACTAAGAAAGAAATGAAAGAAGCACAAGATACACCTATCGATAAGAACTTAGTGAAACGTACAGTCGAAGAAAGAAATGACGCGATGACAGATACGCCTGATAATGAGTACGCTTCTTACATTAACTATGTTAAACAAGAAATTACTCAAAACAAAGCGTTCAAAGGTCAATCATTAAATGATATTATGACAAGCGGTCTTAAAATCTACACAAACATGGATAAAGATGTTCAAAAAACATTACAAGAGTCAGTTGATAACGGTACATTCTACAAGAATAAAGACCAAATTACTGGTTCATCTATAGTAGATACGAAGACTGGTAAATTAGTCGGTATCAGTGGTGGTAAGAATTACAAAGACGTAGTGGATAGAAACCAAGCAACAGATGTCCATCCAACAGGTTCATCTCTAAAACCGATATTAGCTTATGGGCCAGCAATTGAGAATATGCAATATGCGACAAACCATAAGTTCCAAGATGAAAGCGAATATAATATCAACGGTAGTATATTCAAGAACTATGATGGTCAAGGTCATGGTTCAGTTACAATGGCAGATGCATTAGCAAGATCATACAACATCCCAGCATTGAAATCTTGGCAAGAAACAAACCAAAATGCTGGTGAAAAAGCAGTTAAAGATTTTGCTTCTAAAGTGAATTTAAATTATAAAGATGAAATAGGACCTTCAGAAGTACTTGGTGGTTCACAATCAGAATTCTCCCCTACTCAATTAGCATCAGCATTTGCATCAATGGGTAATGGTGGAACATACAATGAAGCAAAATCAATTAGAAAAGTTGTCACTCAAGATGATGAAACTATCAAATTCTCAAGTGAAAGCCATAAAGCAATGGAAGACTACACAGCATACATGTTAACTGAAATGCTAAAAGGAACATTCCAAGCATACGGTTCAGCTTATGGATATGGAATTAACGGCGTGAACGTAGCAGCTAAAACAGGTACTGGTACTTATGGTGATGAAGTATACAATGAATATCAATTACCTGAAAATGCAGCGAAAGACGTTTGGATTACAGGTTATTCGCCACAATACACAATGTCAGTATGGATGGGCTTCAATAAAGTTAAAGAATACGGTGAAAACTCATTCTTAGGACATGATGAACAAACGAAACCACAAATATTATTCAATGAAGTTATGTCAGAAATCTCTAATTATGACGGTGCAGACTTCGAAAAACCAGATTCAGTAACAGGAAGCGGTAAAAGCTTGAGCGTTGCAGGTAATGAAGACAATGATACAACATCAAGCTCAGCACCTAGCAATAGTAATGGTAATAGTAGCAGTCAGCAAAATAATTATAACTTCTCAAATAACAATAATAATGTAACAACAAACGAACCACAGACGAATTCAAATTCATCAACAACACAACAACAGTCATCTACTAATCAGAACGTAACAACTGAAGAGCAAACGACTGAAACACCAACATCGGAAGAATCAGATTCAGACTCGGGAGATAATACTTCGGCCTCTGATGCAGCAAAACAAGCTGCCAAAGAAGAGAAAGATGACTAAGATATAGAAAAAGCATCACATCCTTTGTGGGATGTGATGCTTTTTTGATTTATATAATAGTGTGTTAAATTATAGTCGGGTATATCGCACGAAGACACAAAGATATCGTGCGCAAGGGTATAAAAATAAGCTTTATCGCACGAAGACTCAAAGATATCGTGCGCAAGTGTATAAAAACAGGCCCTATCGCACGAAGACACAAAGATATCGTGCGCAAGGGTATAAAAAAATAAGCTTTATCGCACGAAGACTCGAAGATATCGTGCGATAAGGCCTATAATTTTTATTCTCCGCTTTCACGTTGTGCGGCTCTTTTAAGTTGGATCTGATATCTCGCATTCATTCTGATTAATTCTTCTTTCAATGTTACCATTTGTCTATATCCCATAAAGTGATATATTCTATCGTTTATATAGTGGTATCGTTCTTCGAAATTCATTGGTATAACTGGATATTCTTCGATATGTGCGATATCAAATGTTTCTATTTGATTGATTTGTTCTATATAAGCGATGATTAAATGATAATATTGATCTAACAATTGATGTGCTTCACTTGTTTTAAGCTTTTTATTTTTAACAAGTGGCTCTATTTGCTGTTCAAGTTCTGTGAAGTCATTTTTTTGTATCATGCGCCCTCAACCTTTACTAACCCAGCTTTTAATCGTTTTTGCCCTTCTCTACAATCTGCAAATAATGGACATACTTCGCATTTCGGTTTACGTGCTACACAGTGATAGCGTCCAAAGAATATAAGCTGATGGTGACTTTTTGTCCATCTTTCTCTTGGAATAATGCTACATAAACGATCTTCAACTTGGCGCACATTGTCTTTAATTCTACATATTGCAAGGCGTTTAGATACGCGCTCAACGTGTGTGTCTACTGCTAATGATGGTTCTCCGAATGCTACACTCATCACAACATTCGCTGTTTTACGCCCTACACCAGCTAATGATTCTAATTCTTGATGTGTACTTGGTACGACACCATTAAAATTATCTAACAGCGATTGACAAAGTTTTTGTATATTTTTAGCTTTATTGCGGTATAAACCGATTGAACGAATGTCATTTTGTAGTTCTTCTAAACTTACATTTAAATAGTCTTCAGGTGTATTATACTTTGCAAAAAGTGATTTCGTCACTTTGTTGACGAGTACGTCTGTACACTGTGCAGAAAGTAATACTGCGATTGTAAGTTCGAATGGATTGTCATGAACGAGTTCACATTCGGCATCTGGAAACATTTCATCAATAACATCCATCATTTCTAATGCTTTTTTTTTACTTATCATAAGGATTCTCCCCATTTACCCAATCAAAAGTCGGGATTAAATTAACATTTTGTTTTACTTTTTTAGTTTGATTAAACTTTTCACTTTCTTCTTTGGAAGATTCAACAGTAGTGATGTGCTTCTTCTTCCAGTTTAATAAAATGCGGTCGATATATTTGATGCTGAGTTTGTCTAAACTATGCGCTTCGTTAAGCGCGCTCATAATGAGTTCGTTTGAATGTTTATCAGTATCAATCCAGTGGTTTAATGTTTGAACTTCTAAAGGTGTTAATGGTCGACCGAAAGTGGATTCGAATTCTTGGAATAATTTCTTGAATTGTAAGTTTTGATCTTCTACTGTATCTTGTTGCATCGCTTCGTTTTTGATTAATGCAAGTTGTTCATACAAAGGATCAAATGATATGAATTCATTATATTTATGTTGGTCATCTTTTTCAATTTTAATGTCTATAATTTTTAATTGAGAAAGTTGATTAATGATATGACTCACTTCTTGTATAGATAAAGTCGTGCCACGTTGAATATCTTCTAATGGAGGCTGTAAGTTTCGATCATTCTCTTGATCTAGCAATTTAATTAGGATAACGAATTGTTTTTCATTTAATCCCAAATTGGCATAATGATCAAACAAAGCTCTTTGTACAACGACTGGCTTTTCTTTTAACATAGCACTTGTATACATATTTTCACCTACTTCATTATAAAAATATAGAGTCTGGGATCACTATTCAGCTCCCAGACTCGCATATTATTATGGATATAATCGATTTAATAAACGTGGGAATGGTGCAGTTTCTCTAACGTGTTCTACGCCACTTAACCATGCTACTGTTCTTTCAAGTCCTAAGCCAAATCCACTATGTGGTACACTTCCGTATTTTCTTAAGTCAGTGTAGTAACTGTATGCTTCAGGATCTAAACCATGTTCATTAATTCTTTGATTAATTAAATCTAAATCACTAATTCTTTCAGAACCACCAATGATTTCTCCGTAACCTTCTGGTGCGATTAAATCTGCGCATAATACAGTGTCTGGATTTTCAGGGTTTGGTTCCATATAGAATGGTTTAATTTTTGTTGGATAATTAATGATAAATACTGGTTTATCATAATGGTTTGCAATTGCTGTTTCATGAGGAGAACCGAAATCGTCGCCCCACTCAATATCATCGAATCCTTCTTGATGTAAGAATGTAATGGCATCATCGTAAGTGATTCTTGGGAATGGTGTTGAAACTTGTTCTAACTTAGAAGTATCTCTTTCAAGAAGTTCTAATTCTAATTTACAATTTGACAACACAGCTTTAACGATGTGGTGTACGTAATTTTCTTGAACTTCTAAGCTTTGGTCATGTTTCATAAATGCCATTTCGCCTTCGATCATCCAGAATTCAATTAAATGTCTTCTTGTTTTTGATTTTTCAGCTCTGAAAGTCGGACCGAAACTAAATACTCTATTATGCGCCATAGCTGCAGCTTCTAAGTATAACTGACCACTTTGAGATAAGAATGCATCTTCATCGAAATATTTCGTATGGAACAATTCACTAGTACCTTCAGGTGCGCTACCTGTTAAAATTGGTGGATCAATTTTAGTGAATCCACTTTCGTTAAAGAACTCATATGTCGCACGAATAATTTCGTTTCTAATTTTCATAACGGCATGTTGACGTTTAGAACGTAACCATAAATGTCTGTGATCCATTAAGAATTCTGTACCATGATTTTTTGGTGTGATTGGATAATCATGTGATTCTGAAATGACTTCTATACCACTTACTTGCATTTCATAGCCAAATTTAGAACGGTCATCTTCTGTAATTGTACCCGTAACATAAACAGATGTTTCTTGTGTTAATGATTTAGCTAATTGGAAGATGTCTTCTGATACTTCAGCTTTCACAACAACCCCTTGCATAAATCCTGTTCCGTCTCTTAATTGTAAAAATGCTATTTTCCCACTTGATCGCTTGTTTGCAATCCAAGCACCGATTGTCACTTCTTGATTGACATAATCTTTAGCTTGTTTAATCGTAATATTCATTATTATTTCTCCTATTCAAATAAATTACCTATAGTTATTTTATCAAATTATGCATACAACTGCTATCTGTTTGGATATTTTCTTAGTTTATCTTGGAATTTATTTAAATCGCCTTCAATAACAGGTATTTCACCTAAAGCATTTATGAAATATTTACTGTAATTACTATCTAGTATTCTTCTATCAAAACAAATTAATAAACCTTGGTCATGCTTGTTTCGAATTAATCGACCAATGCCTTGTCTGAACTTAGTTACTGCGTCTGGTAAGACAAAGTCTTTAAAGGGATTGTCAAATTCATCTTTCATTAAATAGTATCGTGGATCATCTTGATGTATAAATGGTAATTTCGTCATCATGACACATTTAATACCTGAAGATTGGTAATCAAACCCTTCAAAAAATGATAAAGTGCCAAGTAAAATGGTTTTATCAAATTGGTTAAACTGTTGTACGAGTTTATACACGTGTGAATGTTGTTGCTGCATCAATACGACATAATCATCAAATATTTCAAGTTCTTCCATATATCGGTATGCTTGATACAACATAGAATAATTCGTAAACAGTACTAAACATTTTTGATTGGTTTCACTAACAAATGTAGATAAATAACTAATAATCGTTTCAATATAGTCATCTTGCTGATGATATTGATAAGTTGGCATATTTTGCGGTACAAAACATGTTGCTTGATTTTTTAAGTCATAAATATCATTTAAATAATACGTGTTAAATTGAATGTCTTCAGGAAACATGTATTTAAATGATGTAAATGAATGATTAACGGTTAATGTTCCTGAAATGAAAATATTGCTATTGAATTGTTCAATAAACACTTCATTCAATAAATCTTTTACTTCTGCTTTTTTAACAAAGAGTGAAAGTGTAGATTTCTGAGAAATTTTCTTAATGGATACGAATGGCACTTGACCAGACTTAATCATGTTATAAATTTTAGTATATTGATGATAGATATAAATTAACTCTTTCTTGAATGCTTTTACATGTGCATGTGAGTATGATTTAAATCTAGATAATATTTGGTTGATTGTACTAATTTGTCGTTTAAATATTTCAGATATATTTGCGACATCAATATCATAGAAGTAATGTATTTGTTTGTCATCTTCATGAGAATCTTGATGCTTATCTGAAATTTGAGCCATTAAATCATCAAATAGTTGTTCGTTTTGTTCATGCAGTAAATCAATATCACGCTTCAATTGATAAATATCAATTGGTTCAATTGGATATTGCTCTATGACTCTTCTATTTTCTAATTTATCTAATCGTTTAAATAACTTTTCTTGCTCGTTTTTACCTAGTAAACCGAGATGATATTTAATATGTTGATAACTTAAATCATCAGTAACTTGATTAAGTGCGTAGTCTTGAATGCGATGTGCTTCATCAACAATGATATGTTTGAACAATTGATATACAGTATCTTCAGTGCTATGTTGTAACAAGTGTGCATGATTCGTAATACCAATCTCTACATGTTGCGCACTCTCTTTAATAAATTGATAGTAATGTATATCATTCTTAAACGGTACATAAGTCGTGCGTTTTTGGTCAAAAAAGACTTTTTGACCGCCTTTAAGATGGAGCTCTTCAATGTCACCTGTTTCAGTTTCAAGAATCCATACAAGCAACTGCATTTTTAAAATTGTCGCTTCATAGTTGTCTGTATCATCTTGTAATATATTCAAGATTAAACCTAGCGAAATATAATGATCTTTACTTTTAATAATCATTGCTTTTAAGTCTAAATCTAATGCATTTAAGACTTTATTAAATTCTTGTTCTAAAAGTTGATTTTGAAGTAACTTCGTATGTGTTGAAACGAGAATGTGCTCACCTGTCTCTAAATAATACAATAATGCAGCGAGCACAAAGCTCATTGATTTCCCGCTTCCAAGTGGTGCTTCAATCAAAGCATTCTCATTATGCATTAAAGAATCAAACAATTGCTGAACGAGTTGATATTGTTCTTTACGATAATCGAAGTTAAATGTTTTAAGTATTCTATCATAAGCTTCATCAAGTGTAATGGATGTTCGATCGCTTGAATGACGTATAGGCATTTGCTTTAAATAATGGATGTTCTGGTACTTTTTAATATTGCGATTATGCGTTTCAGAACCTTGATGTGTTCTTACAAGTTCAAATAGAACGTCTTTTAAATCATGCTTTAACGATTTAGATAAATAATAAAGTTGTTTAATGGTATCAATCGGAAGACTATTTATTTTTTTTATGGCTTTAATTAACAATAGTGCAGTTGCTTTAGCATCCTCATAAGCACTATGCGCTTGGTTTAAATCAACTTGTAACGATTGACTTAATTCACTTAACTGATAACTTTCTTCGTTTGGAAATGCGATTTTAAACAATTCCATCGTATCAATAGTTAATTTAGGTTCAAATTGTATTTGATGCTTTTCGAAATGGGATTTGAGAAAGTTTAAATCAAATAGAACATTATGCGCGACAAATACACAATCTTTCAACAAGTTAAATAAAGATTGACTAATCTCTTCGAAGTATGGAGCTTCTTCTAAGTCTAATTCATTTATATTGGTTAAGGCTTGGATGAAAGATGGAATTTCCAAATCCGTTTTCACATATGAATGATATGTATCGATAATTTGGTTATTTTCTATAAATGTTATCCCAATTTGTATAATTTCATCATATTGAATTTGGTTTCCAGTTGTTTCTAAATCTACAACAGCGTATCTTTGCGCCATATTATCTCTCCTATATTTCGATATCTGCACTCATAAATTGGTGTAATTGACCATCATCAGATATCACGGTTAAGAACCCATTATCTTGTATATCAATTGCTCGACCAAATACTTGTTTTTTACCTTCTGTATAAGTTAATTTTTTGTCCCAAATCATACTTTTAGTTTTATATAACTCTTTGATTTCACTGAATGGTAATTCTAAAAATTGATTGTACCTCAGTTCAATGGCTTCAATTAATAATTTTAAAAATTGATAAGGTTCTATTGATTGTTCGTTTTCTATTTTTAAGCTTGTCGCACGCGATTGACCAGCATGATCGAAATCTTCTTGTGTTTGGTTTAAATTAATACCAATTCCACAAATAATCGCATTGACGCTATCGGTATCTGCAATCATTTCTGTTAAAAAGCCACAAACTTTTTTATCGCCTATATAAATATCATTTGGCCATTTAATTTTACTTTGAATGTCATAATGCTGTTCCATAACTTCTTGAATTGCAAGACTTATAAAGAGATTAAAAGTCGACATTCTTTGAATTGGTATATCTGGGCGTAATACAACTGACATCCAAAGCCCTTTACTTTTAAGAGATGACCATTCTCTTTGGAAACGCCCTCTTCCATTTGTTTGTTCATCACTCAAAACAATAAAGTCTTGATCAATCTCATTAACACGAGACTTGGCTAACAATTGTGTTGAATCCACTTGTGTTTGAACAATAGCGAGATTCAATATACTTTGATCTTGAAGTGTAATATTCACAATGTCTTCTTGCCAAGTTAAAGGGATTTCTGAGATTTTATACCCTTTATTAGAAATAGACTCAATTTCAAAGCCTTCTTTTCTCAATTGATCGATGACTTTTTTAACTGTTACACGTGAACAATTTAACGTTTCAGCTATATGTTGTCCTGACAAATATTCATTATTTTGATATAAATATTTAATAATTTCATGTTTATATTTTGACATTCTCTCGCACCCATTCTATTAAATCATTTTCTGTGTTATATACTTTATGGTTAATGACAGCTTGTTCAACTTTATTTAAAATATCTTTAATCCATGGTCCACCTTTTTTATTAAATGTAGCCATCAATATTTGACCGTTAATTTGTAATTCTGATTTATCATATATAGGTAGTTTATCATATATTTCATCAATTACACGGTCATTCATAATTGTAGGATGTATAGAGATATTCAGTTGTGCATTATGCTCGGAAATAAAGTGAATGATTTCTTTCATTTTATCACGATGATACGTATATACGAGATGAATCATATCTTGCTTTGAAATATTATTTTCAGAAAGTGATATCAATAATTGATGGTATGTTGAGATATCGCGCTTTTCTTGATTACTGATTTTCAAACTGTTCAAGCTTGTTAAATCTAATTCGTATAAATAACATAATGCAGCAACCCATAAATTGAAATGGGCATGTTCTGGCATGAAGATATTAGTTTGGTTGATTTCTTTGAAAAAAGGTATACATTTAAATATTTCTAGTTCATGAGCGGTCTTTTTTGTATCATGAATATATTTACCTTGAATCATTTTTTTAAGTTCAACAACAATTCTTTCAATTGCGATGGCATTTAAAGAATGTGCTGTTTGATGCATGGCGTCTTTAGTATCGTGATCAAGTGCAAAGCCAGTCTGTGCTTGGAATCTTACACCTCTCATAATACGTAATGCGTCTTCTTCCATTCGATCAATAGGTGTTCCGACTGCTTTTATGATTTTGGATTTTATATCGTTTAACCCGTTGAAATAATCGTGAAGTTGATAAGACTTATCCATAGCGATAGCATTCATTGTGAAATCTCTTCTTGCTACGTCTTCATATAAATCCGTTACAAATTGAACAGATGCTGGCCGTCTATGATCAACATAATCCCCGTCTTTTCTAAATGTTGTGACTTCAAACTGTTGATTTTCACCCATTACAATCATCGTGCCGTGCTCTTTGCCTATTGGTAAAGTCTTATCAAATAATTGTTCAACTTCATCAGGTAAAGCACTCGTTGTGATATCAACGTCTGAAATTTCTTTCTCCATTAAATGGTCTCTTACAGAACCACCGACAAAATATGCTTGATGTCCATTACATTCAAGTGTTTCAATTATCCATTTCGCATCTTCAAATACTTGATATTCACGCATATTATTCTCCTAACATATCGTTGTAGCAAGCTTCGTATTGATCTGCAATCACTTTAGATGAGAATCTTTCACGAACATCTTGAATCATAGCACTTTGCATTTTGTGATAAAGTTCTGAATCTGTTAATAATTTAACCGCATATTCACTCGCTTTATCTGTATCACCGACGTCAACCGTATAACCTGTTTCACCGTTTTTAATGACTTCTTTAATACCACCTGCATTAGTACCAATCGGCACGACACCTGTAAGCATAGCTTCAAGCAATACAAGTCCAAAGCTTTCTTTTTCACTTAATAACAACGTTAAATCAGACATTTGATAGAAGATATTCACTTCATCTTGTTTACCTAAAAATAGAACTTGGTCTTCAATATTAAGTTGTTTAATTTGTTCTCTTGCCACTTGTAATTCAGGACCATCACCTATCAGTAATAATTTAGATTTAATTTGTTTGTTAACTTTGTAGAAAGTATCAACGACATCTGGTACGCGTTTAACTTTTCTAAAGTTTGATACAAATGTGATGACTTTTTCATCTTCTTCTATACCATAACGGCTTCTTAAATCTGTATTATAAATTTGTGGGAAACTTTCTTCCTGCACAAAATTGTATATTGTTTTGATTTCTTTATCAGGTTCTATAATGTCGTATGTTTCTTGTTTAAGACTATCACTGACACTTGTCACAACGTCACTCTTTTCAATACCGAATCGAATGGCACTTTGTAATGATGTATCATAACCTAATACTGTAATATCTGTTCCATGCAGAGTCGTCATGATTTTGACATCTTTTCCGGATATTTGGCGCGCTAAAATACCACAAATCGCATGCGGAACGGCATAGTGCATATGTAATATATCCAAGTCGTAATCGTTAATGACGTCTGCAATTTTTGCACTTAATGTAATATCATATGGTGGATATTGGAATACAGAATATTGATTTACGTCAACTTGATGAAATGTTACGTTTGGAACAGGCTCTCTCATTCTAAAAGGCATATTAGAAGTAATAAAGTGGATTTCATGACCTCTTTTTGCCATTTCCAAACCAAGCTCAGTTGCAACAATACCTGAGCCCCCCATTGATGGATAACAAGTTATACCGATTTTCATATTAATCCTCCATTATGACTTATTTACGTTCAAATCTATCTTTATCTCTTACATTGAATTTATTCATTGTATCTTGGAAACTTTTATTTAAATCTATATCTAAAGAATTTGCTAAACAAATTAAGACGAATAAATTATCACCTAATTCAGCTTCTATTGTATTGTCTTCTTCTGTTGGTTTCTTTTTCTTTTCACCATGACTATGATTAATTTCTCTAGCTAGTTCTCCAACTTCTTCTGTTAATCTTGCTAAATTTGCTAATGGCGAAAAATAACCTGTTTTAAACTGAGAAATATATTGATCAACTTCATGTTGCATCTCTTTCATGTCCATAAAACTCCTCCTCACCTATCTTTTATATCTCTATATAAAAGAACTCACATAATAAAATTATATATGATAATCACGCATAATGACAACGTAATAAGCTTATAAATACAAACCTCATAAATATTTATAAAATAAAAAAATACCAACAAAGTCTAAAGACTTTATTGGTATTAAAATGATTTCATTAATTATTACGTGCCATCAGAATAAATCTTGCTAATTCAGCTACGGCTACAGCTGTTGCTGCAACGTATGTCATAGCAGCTGCAGATAATACTTTTTTAGCATGTCTATATTCTTGTTGGTTAACGATATTTAATTTTTCAATTTGTCGCATTGCCCGTTTACTTGCATCGAATTCAACTGGTAATGTGATGATCGAGAATAATACAGCGAATGACATAAATACAATACCAACCCATAATAATGTTGTACCGAATGTACTACTCATTGCTGTTAATACGATACCAGCTAAAATGATAATGTATGATAACGAACTTCCTAAATTAGCAAGCGGTAAAAGCGCTGATCTAAATTTAAGGAAACCATATCCTTGAGCATGTTGAATAGCATGTCCTACTTCATGTGCTGCAATTGCTGTCCCCGCAACACTTGGTTGTTGATAGTTTGCAGGTGATAATACGACACGTTTCTTAGTTGGATCAAAATGATCTGATAAGAATCCTTCACCTTGTAACACTTCTACATCATGAATTCCATTTGCAGCTAAAATTTCTTCTGCAACTTGTTTACCCGTCTTCCCACTTGTTGAACGTACTCTTGAGTATTTATTGTAAGTTGATTTTACTCTAAATTGGAAGTACATAGGGACAATCATAATGATAATAAAATATATGATATATGAAAACAAATAACTTCCTCCTTTTTATCCCTGTTATTTATTATATTACGGAGTGACGGCTCTTACGTCAAATATTTTGAACGTAATTTGATGTTTTTTTGGAAATATAGTAATAACAGAAAAGCAATAACGCTTAGCCAAAAAGCAAAGTATCCTATATGTGATTCATATTGGCTTAACATACTATAAACGGGATATTGATGATACACGTAATCAATAACATCATTGTGAAATACCCAAATCATTGTTACAACAATATGCCACTTTTTAATATTGAATAAAGGATAGAACATCAATGCTTGTATAGCCATGATGCCGTGTGAAGTCATGAGCATAATGGCCATTGGAACAAGTTGATCGTAATGAATCATTACAAATATATTCATAATAACCGCCCATACACCATATTTAATTAATGTAATAAATGCTAAACATTCAAACAACCCTAAATGTTTATTGAAATAGATTGCAGCAATCGCAATCACTAAGAATAAAGTTGCTGTTGGACTATCGGGTATAAATGGCCAAAAGTACCATTTGCTATCAAGTAATTGACTGCCATACCATATGTATCCGTAAATGGTGCCGAGAAGATTTGCAATAAATAGCGTAATGAGAATAGATTTCTGGCCCATTACATATCTCCAAAATTCCATTTTATTACTCCTTTGAAAAGAGCCCAGGGCACGTCATATGCCCCAGGCTCAAATTTAATTATTTTTTCAATTCTTTACCGTTTGCATCTGTTTCATGTAAATTAGAAACGTATTTAGCAACTTTGTCAATTTCATCTTTAGAAAGGGTGTCTTTAAAGCTAGGCATTTTACCTGCACCATTTTCTACGAATCCTTTAACGCCATCTTTAGGTAATTTCGATTCAACTAGGTTTGGACCTTGTCCACCCGTTAACTCACCACCGTGACAACTTGTACAGTTTGACTTAATGATGTCAGTATAAACTGGGTCTGACTTGTCTAAGTTAGAGAAGACGATTTCACCTTGTTTAGCTTGTTGTTTCCAATCATGGTAATAACTTGATTCCCATGTTGTATAGAATAAGATTGCAATTGCGATTAACATAAATCCAGAAGCAAATGGTCTCTTTGTCCATTTACGTTCAGGGCCTCTATCTAACCAAGGTGCTAATAATAAAGCACCGAATGCGATACCTGGTAAGATAATTGCTCCGAATGTGTTATAAGGACCAGATGCGAATGAATATTTAAGTATTTGATATAAGAATAAGAAATACCAGTCTGGTAATGGTGTATAACCAGTATCAGATGGATCTGCCACACGTTCAAGTGGCGATGGATGAGCGACTGTTAAACATAAATAAGCGATTAAGAATACCGCACCAGTCATCCATTCTTTTAATAGAAAGTCAGGCCAGAAACTTTCTGTACGACCTGGAAATTCTGAATAATCTCGATTTAATTTCGGTTTGTCGTATGACTTTATTCTTGAATCACCAACAAACTTCATCCCTTTACCGCGATGCATGTCGCATGACCTCCTTTTTCATTTATTCACGTTAATTTTATAGTGGACCTGAAATACCTTGTTTTCTGATCATTATAAAGTGTGCTGCTAGTAACGCGAATAGTGCAGCTGGTAGGAAGAATACATGTATCGCAAAGAAACGAGTTAGAGTTTGTGCACCAACTATCTCTGCATCCCCTGCTAGTAATGTCTTAACCCACGGCCCAATGATAGGAACAGATTCTGCAATTTGTAAACCTACTTTTGTTGCGAATAGTGCTTTCATATCCCATGGTAATAAATAACCAGTAAAACTTAATCCAAGCATTACGAAGAATATTAATACACCGACAACCCAGTTTAATTCTCTAGGTTGTTTATAAGATCCTGTAAAGAATACACGAAGTGTATGTAAAAACATCATTACTACTACTAAACTTGCTCCCCAATGGTGCATACCACGTACGATAACACCAGCAGCTACATCGTGTTGTAGATAGTAAACTGATTTCCATGCATTAACGATATCTGGAACATAGTACATCGTTAAAAACATGCCTGATAAAACTTGTATAACTGTAATGAAAAACGTTAGACCACCAAAACAATAAACGAAAGCTGAAAAGTGATAAGCAGGGTTAACATGCTCTGGCACCTCATGATCAGCAATATCTCGCCAAATTGGTGTAATATCAAGTCTGTCATCGACCCAATCATAGATTTTATCTATCATTGTTAATCCCTCCTTATTTAGCTAATTCGTTCTCGTGCTTTTTACCGATTTGAATAATGCCACCTTTAACTTTTACTTCGTATTGATCAAGTGGTGCTAATGGCGGCGTACCTGGAATATTCTTACCGTTCTTTTCATAACGACCGTTATGACATGGACAATAGAATTGATTAGGATTTGATTTATCGCCATTCCACTGTACTGTACATCCTAAATGTTTACAGACTGGTGATAATGCTACGATTTCATTTCCGTCTTTGTATACCCAAGCAAATTCTGTAACTTCACTTGTGTACCAAGCATCTTCTTGCTCGAATTTAAAGTCCACTTTAATAGGCTCTTTACCAAGTTCTGACTCCTTTACGCCTGTAGCAATCAAATCGCCTTGTGCATCAGCTTTGAATACAGGATCAAGCGCAAATCTACCCATAGGTAAAATCATACCAGCAGCCATAAATGACCCAACACCCATCAATGAATAGTTTAAAAATTGGCGTCGTGTGACACGTTGGCTCATTTAGATTCCCCCCTCTATTAATCGTTCTTTTATAACTAGGACAACTTAATTTTAGCCTATTATTTCAAGACGGTCAACGCTTTGTCACAATTTAAATGTTTATTTATTAACCTTTTATCTAGGAATTTTCAAAAAAATGAAAAGGCTTTATTATGAAGGAGAAAATATAGCAAAAAAACTGTGAAAATAACCCTGTTTTCCACATAGAAAGGACAAATGTGTTTTTGTAATAAATAACCGTAACAAATCTTAACTCAATAAGATTTGTTACGGTTATTATGATGTGAAGTTATCTAGAAGTTGGTTATTATCGCACGAAGACTACGAGATATCGTGCGATAAGGTACAAAATCAGGGGGTATTGCACGAAGACTACGAGATATCGTGCGCTAAGGTACAAAATCAGGGTGTAACGCACGAAGACTACGAGATATCGTGCGCTAAGGTACAAAATCAGGGTGTAACGCACGAAGACTTTGAAATATCGTGCAGCTACCTATTATTTATTCCAGGTTCTAATGATAAACTTCATAAATTGTTTAACTTCATCTTCAATGAGTGTGCGTTTCATATCATCGTCTAAGTCACCCATTGGAATCGTGTTTACTTTATACAATTCGTGATCGTCGTTCAGTTCTACTTGATCACTACTTAAAATAATTATATTGTTCAAGCCATAATCTTTTAAACTTTGAATAAAAGATACGACGTGATCGTACTGGTTACCACTTGTGAAAAATGTTGGTGTAAGTAGTAATCTACCTTTAAATTGTTTTTCTGCTAACATGCCAACAAGTTGAACTGTTTCATTTTGGTCGCATGATGTTAATAATTGATGATTCATATCAATATTTGATACAGGTATGATGGCTGTATCGATATATTCTAAGTTGTTTTTTAATTCTTTTAAGTCAACATGATTAAATAACATTATCGATGTTCCTCCAACTCATTAATGAATTGTAATATTTTAGACATTTCTATAAACATGTCTTGATCGTTATTATCTAAAGATTTATCTATTTCATTACTGATGAGTTTACGCCAATGTCCTAGTCCGTGTGTATTGTTATTATTTAAAGCACGAATATCTTTATCATCTCCATAATAATCAACAAGCATTTGTAACAACAACAACTTATTCAGTCGATCATCATTTCTGTTCAAATATAAAAGTACATTTAAATGCGTATTATCCAGTCTGATATCGTGGAAGATTTGACGACCATCTTCTATACAGAAACGATCTTTGCAATAAAGTAAAGGCAGTTGTTTAGATTGCTCGGTACTAATGGACAGTATGCGTTCATCTGAAAATTCATTGACGAATGAAATGTTAGATAAATATTTAGGGCTACTTTTTAATAAATTTAATATCCATACACTTTCAGCAATTTTAAAATCGTATTGATATAGAATATATTCAATAAATCGCTGTTTTTCATAATTTAACCATGTATGATTCATAATTAACCCTACTTATAATAATCTTTCGTATTCTTGGTCCCAATATGGATTTTCAGGATCAAGTTTGCGAACAGATTCTAATATATTTTTAGCGTTATCGACATGACCGATTTCAATTAAGTAATGGTAATAGTCGTTTAAGAAATCAATATTTTGTGTTAAATCTGGATATGCTAATTCGTAGAAGTGTTGAGCTTCTTTATCTCTTTCTTCTTCACCGAATGCATATGCAACATGCCAAGCTACTACAGGGTCTATATCTTCATGATCAACATACGTTAATAAATTAATAAGACCTGTTATATTATCTTTTTCTCGATAATAATCAGCAAGTATAATGGCAGCTTCAGTATAAGAAGGATCAACTGTTAATGCATCTTGTAACAGAATTGCACCATGCTCATCATTTGTTGTTAACATCAGTCTAGCAGTATCTGTCATAAGTTCTTTATAATATGCGTTTAAACGAAGCCCTTCTTTACCAATTTCTATTGCTTTTTCATAATCTTTTTCTGATTCATAAATTTGCAATAAGTAATGGTAAGCTTGCATAAAGTCTGGGTCTTTTTGTAATAACTTTTCAAGTTGCTTTATCGCTTCTCTTGTTAAGTCATTTTTTTGATAACTAATTGCTTGTTTGAAATAATCTTCAGCTGTCATATCCATTTCAGATACATTTTCATAATATTTGATTGCTTCTTCGTATGCACCACTTTGTAAACTTGCGTCTGCCATACGTGCATAAATCGAAATACCGTTAATTATATCTTCACCAGTTTGTGTGATTGTTTCATAGTTAGAAATTGCTTTTAAATATTGACCATCATAATAGTACATTTCAGCTAAAGCGAATGTAATGACAATATCATCTGGTTCCATTTCTTTTGCTTCAATCAATTTCTCAATTCCTACTTCGAATAAGCCTTGTTGTTGGTATAAATCAGCCTCAAGCATTAACTTCTCTGTAGAATGTGGGCTGTTATACAATACTTCATGCGCTTTATCTAAGTCGTTTTGGTCAATTAGCCCTTCTATATAATAAACAAGCAATTCATTTTCATCTGGATAAAGTAAATAAAGTTCTTCGAATATTTTAACGCCTTGATCGACAATACCGTATTTGTATAATGTTTCGCCTAACATAAATAATGCGTCGTGATCGTCAGATTGTAGAACTCTGTTTACTTTCTCATCTAAATGTTCGATATTCTTCATGTGAATATCGTCAATTACTTTATATACATCTTCCATGTTAAAGGACTCCTTCTATTCATTTATTAGAGATTTAAGTTCTTTAAATGCATCTAATACTTCTTCTTTAGAAACGGATTCAATTGTAAATGAAGCTTCACCATTTTGTAAAACCATTTGAATCGTTTGTCCAATATTCTTTTTGTCTTTTTTCATATATCCAAAAATTTGTTCAATATCAGCATGATCTAAGACGTTTAATGGGTAACCTAATTCTTTTAAATAATTAATGAACAGATGAACACTTGATGTGTTATCGTACATATTTCTATTTTTATTTATCACTTTCTGGAAAAGAATACCGATCATTACAGCTTCACCGTGAGCAATTTTTGTTAAGTATTCTAGACCGTGTCCAAAAGTGTGTCCTAAATTTAAATGTTTACGTACGCCACCTTCAAATTCATCTTCAATTACAATTTTTAATTTAGTTTCGATGCCCATTTTTAAATAATCTTCTATATTTTTCAATTGCGCTAATTCTTTTATAGAAGGATATACATCCATTAAATGAAGCGTGTCAGCTTCACTATTTAAAATGGCATGTTTAAATATTTCACCATAACCACTACGTATTTCAATATGTGGCAATGTTTCTAGGAAATTTATATCATATATAACAGCGCGTGGTCTATGAAATGCACCGATTAAATTTTTACCGACCGATGCATTAATGCCCACTTTTCCACCGATTGCTGAATCGTGTGATAAAAGTGTTGTAGGAACTTGTATAAAATCAATGCCACGTAACAAAGTTGCAGCTAGAAAACCAACAAAGTCTCCGGTTGCGCCACCACCGATAGCGATGAGTTGAGATTGTCTTGTGATATTCATTGATAATAGCTTTTCGCTTAGCGATTCAAAATATGACATTTGCTTACAAGCTTCACCACTCATAACTGTTAAAAATTTAATATCTTGGTCTTGAAGATGCGACTTAATATATTCTTTATGAAATCTATAAACATCTTGGTCAATTAATACAATATTTTGTTCATCTGCTTTAAGATATTGATTAAGTTCAGCTAGTGCGTTCTGCTTTAATATTATCGGATAGTTGTTGTTAGTATATGTTGTTTCAAAAATCATTTCATCACCTAGAAGTTTAAGTTCCAATTACGATGATTCTTGATAGCTTCTTGTAATTGGTCAATGTGATTAGATTGGTATTCTTCAGTTAAAGCTTTTGCAACTTCAAATGCGATAACATTTTCACAAACAACACTTGCAGCAGGAACAGCACAACTATCTGATCTTTCAATTGTCGCTTTAAAGCTATCTTTAGAATCAATATCTACAGAGTTTAATGGTTTATATAATGTTGGTATTGGCTTCATAACACCATTGATGACGATTGGCATTCCATTTGACATTCCGCCTTCAAGTCCACCTAAGTGATTAGATAAACGATGGTATCCAATTTCACTATCGTAAGCAATCTCGTCTTGTATTTCACTACCTGGTTTTTCAGCAGCTTTAAAGCCTTCACCGAAACTAACACCTTTAAATGCATTAATACTTACGACTGCTTGAGCTAAACGACCATCAAGTTTACGGTCATAATGAACATAACTTCCAATTCCAGCAGGCATATTTTCAACGACTACTTCTACGATACCACCGATTGAATCACCATCTTTTTTAGCTTCATCAATACGATTTCTCATTTTTTCAGCTACGTCATCATTAATACAACGTACGTCATTATGATCAATATTTTGTTTGACTTCTTCAAGTGTGTATTCATAATCGTCTTTAACGCCACCGATTTCAATAACTCTTGAATAAATTTCAATGTCTAAAGCTTTTAATAAAATTTTAGAAACTGCACCGACAGCAACTCTTGCAGCTGTTTCACGAGCAGAAGAACGTTCAAGTACATTTCTTAAATCTCTATGATTATATTTCATACCACCAACTAAATCGGCATGGCCAGGTCTTGGTTTAGTGATAACTCTTTTCATATTTTCTAACTCTTCTTCAGTTAATGGGTCAGCGCCCATAATTTTTCTCCAATGTTTAAAATCATCATTCTTAACGATGAGTGTAATAGGGCTACCTAATGTATAACCATGTCTCACACCTGAAACGATTTCTACAGAATCTTTTTCAATTTGCATACGACGACCGCGTCCATATCCACCTTGACGTTTAAACATTTCTTCATTAATATCGTTTACGTCAATTTTCAAGTTTGCTGGTACACCTTCTATAATGACAGTTAGTTGTGGTCCATGTGATTCACCAGATGTTAAGTAACGCATATTATCTCTCCCTACTGTTAATTAAATATAAAATTAATCATATCATATTTAGCGCGTTAAATTAACAAAAACAGACGAATAGTTTAATAAAGTTTTAGATTTTTTTGATTTTAAATAAGTGTGAATTTTATGTTGTTTAGAGCATGTCGGTTATGAGGTGAAAAAAAGGGTGCCGTTATAAGTATGTTGGTTGTGAGGTGGTAATACTGGATACCGTTATTAGCAGATTTGGCAAGAAGTGCAAATACTGAGTGCGTTATTAGCAGTTTTGGTTAGAAGTGCAAATAAGGAGACCAGTAATTACAATTCTCAGTAGTTTTGTAACTAAGGCTGTCCATAGTAACACTTCGGCCAAGTTTTGTAACCAACACCCCCGTTATGAACAAGTTTAGCTAGAAGTACTCATAACGCCCGCGAATTCCAATCACCGCCCCGAGAATACCCGTCAACAACCCGCGAACCCATGCGAATTTCAGCCAATACCCCACAATACGAACTTCCACATTAAAAAAAGTAGTTCAACAAATTCTCGTTGAACTACTTCTCTATTGTATTTATTTTTCGTAAACCCAATTTTCATTGTTTAATTTATAATCATTTAGTTCTGATTGATCAAACCAGAGACCAATTTCACGTTCTGCTGATTCGTTTGAATCTGATCCATGAATAATGTTTCTGCCTAAGTCGATACCATAATCCCCTCTTATTGTACCTGGCGCTGCTTTAGTAGGGTTTGTTTCACCAACAAGTGTTCTTGTTACTTCTACTACATTCTTACCTTCTACTACCATTGCAAATACTGGTCCTGATGTAATAAAGCTTACTAAATCATTGAAGAAAGGTTTCTCAACATGTTCAGCATAATGTTCTTTAGCTAATTCTTCATTAGCTTGGAATAATTTAGCTGCAACTAATTTCAAGCCTTTTCTTTCTAATCGTGAAACGACTTCACCGATTAAGTTTCTTTGTACTGCATCAGGTTTAATCATTAAAAAAGTTCTTTCCATTGCGTAATCCCTACCTTTGTTTTATGTAAATCCAAGATAAGTTTATCATTGACTACGCATACTTGCAAGCGCTTTCTAGTGGTTTCTATCTCTTATTTTCACAATTATTTCCAATAGCATTTTTTTCCCTGATTCATTATTTAATGTATCAATTAAATTTTCTGCTTTTTGTAAATAATGGTTACTCACTTCTTTAGATTTTTGTAATTCTGGTGACGCAATAATTTCTTGTACTAATCCGTCAAATACCTCTGAAGGACTATCAGGTTGTAGTTCATTAATGCTTGCTTTAAAATCTATTGAATTTTTCATTCTTAATAAGACTGGTAAAGTTAAATGTCCGTTTCTTAAATCAGATCCAACTGGTTTACCGAGTTTCTTTTCAGTACTCGTAAAATCTAGGATGTCATCTACTATTTGATAACTCATACCAATATAATATCCAATTTTAGTTAACTTATTCACAGTTTCATCATCTGCACGTGCAGCGTACGCACCTAATTCTGTAGACAGTGAAATAAGCAGTGCGGTCTTACGTTTAATTCTGCGTAGATAATTTGTTATTGATTGATTGGAAACGAATTGATCTTCGAATTGAAATAGTTCTCCACGACATACTTCGATAATACCATTTGCTAATTGTTCATGAAGCTTTGGATGTTCTATTTGGCTAACTGCATTTAAAGATTGTGATAATAAATAATTACCTGTAATAACTGCAGTTTGCACATCCCACTTCTTTGCTATAGTTGGCTTACCTCTTCTTTTGTCACTTTTATCAATGACATCATCATGAACTAAACTGGCCATATGTATAAGTTCTAATGTAGTTGCTACAGTGATTACATCTCTTGAATAATGCTCACCAAATTGACTTGCAATTAAAGTGAATAATGGTCGTATACGTTTACCACCAGAAGTTAATAAATATTGGCAAGCTTCGTTTATAGTGTTTTGTTCACTATTTATATAACTATTCAATTGTTTTTCTATTTCTTTTACTTCTTTATTTATATGAATTTTAGTTTTGTCATACATGTAATCACCTTGTTATTTAGGTTTGTAAGCTAAATGCATTGCTGAAACGCCGCCAGTGAAGCTTTTTACTTTAATTCTTTCGTAACCAACATCAGCAAACATTTCTGCCAATTCTTTTTTGCCAGGAAAGTTTCCAGCAGATTCTTGTAACCAGTTGTATTCTTGTAAAGATTTAGCAAAAATCTTACCAAATAGTGGCATGATATTTTTGAAATAAAATCTATATAATTGTTTGAATACTGGCATAGTTGGTTGACTTGTTTCTAAACAAACAACCATACCACCTGGTTTAACGACTCTTTTAAGTTCACTTAAGACATGTTTATAATCGGGTACGTTTCGTAAGCCGAATCCGATCGTTACATAATCAAATTCATTATCTTCGAATGGTAAGTTCATAGCATCACCATGAATTAAATGAATATTTGCCATGTTGTCTGTTTTCTTCTTACCGACTTCTAGCATATTCTCACTAAAATCGATACCTACTACTTCACCATATGGTCCAACTGCGTGACTTAATTGAATAGTCCAATCTGCAGTTCCACAGCAAACATCTAAAGCTTTAGAACCTGGCTTAACATCCATTTGTTTCATTGTATATTTACGCCATCTTTTATGTTGCTCAAAGCTGATGATATTATTTAATGTATCATATTTACCTGATATATTTTGGAAAACTTCATGTACGTGTTCTGATTTCGATTTATTATCCACTAGTTATTCATTCCTTTAAGTTTAAAAATGTAGTTATTCATTAATAATAATATGCATAAATTTGATCTTTCAAGGTTTCTTTATCCATATTAATTTTGTAGTAATCAATCAATGTTGTAATAAAGATTGATTCTATTTCTTTTATAATAGCTGTATCTTGATTTATTTTATCATGAGCCAACGTTTGTTTTAATTCATTTTGTTTACTAATTGCTTGAGTCATAATATCTAAAAATACGAGGTCTTTATTTAATGTAGCACATTTATAAAAATATGCACTAACAAGATCACCTATTAAGATATCTTGATTAGAAACAGTTGGTTCGCCTATTCTATTTAAAAAGCGCATTGAGGCATCAATAGATAATGTAGCTAATTTAGCATTAGTATCGATGTTCATTTCATCTAATACGTCAGCTATGATTGGGTTAACTACAGGTACATTACTATTCTCTACACCTTTTAACAAATTAGAAATATCTTTTTTATAAATTTTTTCAATTTTATCCATCTTATCACCTCAACAATATCACCTATATATCTTAACACTAAGTTAAATGAATTGAAAATGCATATATTCATTTCATATAAAGAAATAAGACAAATAAAAAAAGCCCTTAAAAAGGGCTTTGATACAATCAATTATTTAACTGCATCTTTTAATGCTTTACCTGCTTTAAAAGCTGGAACTTTGCTTGCAGGGATATCAATTTCTTTACCAGTTTGTGGGTTACGTCCTTTACGAGCAGCTCTTTCGCGTACTTCAAAGTTACCGAAACCAATTAATTGTACTTTTTCACCGTCAGATAAAGATTTTTGAATTGATTCGAACACTGCATCTACAGCAAGACCAGCTTCTTTTTTAGTTAAATTAGCTTTTTCACTTACTGAGTTGATTAATTCTGTTTTGTTCATTTCAATTTCACCTCCCAAAAGGTTATCTAATGATATGTATAAATACCATTATGATAAGACTTTAACACAACAACCTGTGCCACTGCAACGATTTACAAGCTATAAATGCATAATTTCTATATTTTTATTAATATTTTTTCACTTTTGATTTAAAAACAGGCTCATTTTTACTATTTATTGTAAATTCAGGCGAATAAGCCGGTAATATCGGTGAATCTTTGTATAATAAATATCGAATATCTTGACCTGGTTTAGGAAGTGATTTTTCTTTTTTAATTGCTTTTGCTAAATCTAATCTATAATCAATAACAAAATCATTTCCGCCGTTCATATATACTGGTAATCGTTCATTACTATATGGACTTGGAACAGTTGGCTGTTTTTTGAAACCATATTTTTTGTATTCAATTTCATATACATTAGGTGCAACTTTTTTACCTAATTGTAATGGTTTACCTGATGCATCTATTCGAATTCGAATATCTTTTAAGACTTCTGACGTTCTTAAATCGATTAAATGCACTTTAGGGTCTTTGTCGACATCCATGATTACATATTGATAAATACCGCCATTCTCAAATGAATTACCTGGTAATTGAGATAAGAACTTTGGTTTTAATTTATTAAAGTCAACTGGGTGTTTTAAGTATAATGAATAACTATCATCTCTATCTTTAATAGGTAATAATCCACCACTCGCCTTTTTGTATTCATCTACCGCTGTTTGAACCATACTTAATTGGTCTTTCGCTGGCACTTGGTTTTCTGCTTTCTCTTTATTAGGAAAAGCACAAGCTGACAAAATTAAAGTACTTAATATTAATAAGAACGATATTTTTTTGTAATTATGCATGGCTGGATCCACCTAATACAACAATCATAAAGATACCAGCAATAATAAGAGAAATGACTGCTAAAAACATTGTTATACTACTGATGATTTTATTTTTTAATTTAAATCTTGATAAATATACGAGTATAATTGCCAAAATCATAAAACCAATAGAATAAAATGACACCCACATTAAATCCATTCTTGATATATCAAACATTTAAATACCCCTCTTGCTTAAATATTCTCTGACTTTTTGTCACGTTCCATAAGATCTTTGACACCTTCAGAAACTGGATAATCTTCGAATAACACTTTATATAACCCTGATGTTATTGGCATTTCAACATCATATTCTTTTGCCAAGTTGTAAGCAGCTTCTGTTGTTCTTACACCTTCAACGACCATATTCATTTCTTCTAATGCTTCGTCTAATGTAGCCCCTTTACCAAGCATATTTCCGCATTTCCAATTTCGTGAATGTACAGATGTACAAGTAACGATTAAGTCACCGATACCACCAAGACCTAAGAACGTCATAGGATCAGCGCCCATTTTAACACCTAATCGTGTTATTTCAGCTAAACCTCTCGTCATAAGTGCTGCTTTCGCATTGTCACCATATCCGATGCCATCAGTTATACCAGCAGCAAGTGCAATAATATTTTTTAACGCGCCTCCTATTTCAATACCGACAAGATCATTGTTCGTATATACACGGAAATAATCCGTCATAAATAAATCTTGAGCTAAGCGTGCAACTTCTTCGTTTTCAGATGATACTGAAACTGTTGTTGGATGTTTAATCGCAACTTCTTCTGCATGACTTGGTCCTGATAATACAGCGATACCGCCATTTATTTTGCTATCGATTGATTCATCAATCATTTCAGAAATACGTTTGAAAGTACCAGGTTCGATACCTTTAGATACATGGATGAATACTTTTTTGCCATAAGCGATTTCATTAATGTTTTCACTCACTTCACGAATGGCTTTTGTCGGAACAGCTATAATAAAGATAGATGCATGATGGACAGCATCTTTTAAATCAGTTGTTGCTTTAATATTTTCATTTAAAGTGATTTCTTTTAAATATTTTGTATTCTTATGTTCCTTGTTGATTTCGTTAATTGTCGTTTCAGTCTTACCCCACATTAATACATTATGTTGGTTGTCTGCTAATACATTTGCTAAAGCAGTACCCCAACTTCCTGTACCAAATACAGTTATATTTGTCATAGTTATCAATCCTTTAATATTAGTTTCTTTTTCTTGAGATTAAATGAACTGGTGTACCTTCATAACCGAACGCATCCCTTATACGATTTTCTAAGAAACGTTTGTAAGAGAAATGCATTAATTCAACATCATTAACAAATATTACAAATGTTGGAGGTTGAATCGCTACTTGTGTTGCATAGAAAATATTTAACCTTCTACCATTATCAGTAGGCGTTGGATTCATCGCAACAGCATCTGTAATAACTTCATTTAGTGTCGAACTTTGTACACGTTTACGATGGTTTTCATCTGCCATCGTAATTAATGGGAATAATGTTTTTAAGCGTGATTTTTCTAAAGCTGATACGAAAGCAATTGGTGCATAATCTAAGAATTGGAAGTTATCTCTTACCTTTTCTTCAAACTTCTTCATTGTTTTAGAATCTTTTTCAACCGTATCCCACTTATTTACAACAATGACAATTGCTTTACCGGCTTCATGAGCATATCCAGCAACTTTTTTATCTTGTTCAATGATGCCTTCTTCAGCGTCGATAACAACAAGTACGACATTAGAACGTTCGATGGCTTTTAAAGCACGTAATACTGAATATTTTTCAGTACTTTCGTATACTTTACCTTTCTTTCTCATGCCTGCAGTATCAATTAATACATATTCTTGATCATCATAAGTATAAATTGTATCGATTGCATCTCTAGTTGTACCAGCAATTGGCGAAACAATGACACGTTCTTCTCCAAGAATAGCGTTGATTAAACTAGATTTACCCACGTTTGGTCGACCGATTAGTGATAGTCTAATTGTCTCATCATCATAATCTGGTTCGTCATCTTCAGGGAAATGTTTAGCTGCTTCATCTAATAAGTCACCTAAACCTAGTCCGTGTGAACCTGAAATTGGGAATGGTTCACCAAATCCTAATGAATAAAAGTCATAAATTTCACTACGCATTTCTGGATTATCAATTTTATTGACTGCTAATACGACAGGTTTATTTGATTTGTATAATATTTTAGCGACCATTTCATCAGCTTGAGTTACGCCTTCACGGCCGTTAACCATAAAGATAATAACATCCGCTTCATCAATTGCTACTTCTGCTTGTGCTCTTATTTGTTGTTGGAAAGGTTCATCACCTAAATCTATTCCACCTGTATCTATTAAGTTGAAGTCATGTGTTAACCATTCTCCACTTGAATATATTCTATCTCGCGTTATACCTGGTGTATCTTCAACGATAGATACCCTCTCGCCTATAATTCTATTAAAAATTGTAGATTTCCCTACATTTGGTTTACCTACAATTGCTATAATGGGTTTCGTCATAAACCTACTTCCTCTCTTTCATAATCCTTTCTATTTTAACATATGATGACTGTTTAGCCTATCGAATTAAAAAACTAAAAAGACTGAAACATTTCATTATGTTCCAGTCTCTTATATATACACATATTATAATTTAAAATCTTTTAATTTATCTCCGAAGACATCACCTAAAGTAGGATTGTCATCATCTGTATCTTGTTGGTTTAAATATGATTCATCAAAATCAGTTTCTTGTTCGATTGTATCTTTAATAGATAAAGAAATTCTTTCTTCATCTTTATCGACAGCAAGAATTTTCACTTGTACATCTTGTCCTTTTTCTAATACTTCGTCAGGATTACCGATGTGTTCGTGGCTGATTTGAGAAATATGAACTAAACCTTGTAAGCCAGGCGCAATTTCTACAAATGCTCCAAATTGAGCTAAACGCACGACTTTACCTGGTACGATATCACCAACAGTAAATTGTGAATCGATTTGTTCAAATGGGCTTGGTAACGTATCTTTAATAGATAAAGAAATTCTTTCTGCTTCTCTGTCAACAGCACGTACCTTAACTTTAACTGTATCGCCAACTTTTACGACTTCGTCAGGTGATTTAACATGATCGTGAGATAACTCAGATACATGTACAAGTCCATCTACGCCACCTAAGTCAATGAATGCACCAAAGTTCGCAATTCTAGCGATAGTACCTTCTAATACGTCACCTTGTGAAATATTATTGAGTAAATCTTCTTTTTTAGAACTTAATGCTTCTTGTTCAACTTTCTTGTGACTTAAAATGACTCTGTTGTTTGTTTGATCTAACTCTTCAACTTTAAGTGTTAATACTTTACCTAAATAGTCAGAGAAATCATCAATATAGTTCACAGAGATTAATGAAGCTGGAATAAAGCCTCTAATACCAGCATCAACGACTAAACCGCCTTTAACAACTTCAGTTACTTCAGCTTCGATTGTGTCGTCATCTTCTAAAATCTTTTGTAACTTTTCGTATGATAGATTTTCATCTAATTTACGTTTCGATAATATATAATGACCGCTTTCATCAGTTTGTTCGATTTTAGTTACGAATGCTTCGATTTCATCACCAATATTGACGACTTCGTTAGCTGTTTCGATGTGTTGAGTTGACAGTTGGCTAATTGGAATGATGCCATCAAATTTACCACCCACTATATGCACAACTACATGTTTATCTTCTACTTGTTGTACAGTACCCTTAACTTTGTCACCTTCTTGCACTTCATTTATCATGGATTCGTTGAATTCTTCCGTCATCAAAATTGCCTCCTTTAAATAAATATCATAATAATAACTTCTTATAAAGCGGCTAAATTGTCAAGAAATTCGAACTATTTAGACCATTTTGCTTTTTGCAAGTTCGACAATCTTATTTGTCACTTCTTCAATTGACAATCCAGTTGTATCGATACTAATAGCATCTTCTGCTTTCACTAAAGGTGAGATTTCACGATTCATATCATATTGGTCACGACGTTCAATATCAATCTTTAATGATTCGATATCAGATTCGATGCCACGTAATTCATTATCTTTAAATCTTCTAATAGCACGCTCTTCAACTGATGCTATCATGTATACTTTTAATTCTGCGTCAGGTAATACTGTTGTACCGACATCTCTACCATCCATTACGACATTTTTCTCATCTGCTAATCTTTGTTGTTCTTCTACTAAAAATGTTCTTACAGGTTCTTTTGAGGCCACATATGAAACTTTTTCGGTTACATCATTTTCTCTGATTCTTTCTGAAACATCTTTACCGTTTAAAATAACACGTTGACCGTTATCTAATACGATTTTTAAGTCAATTTCTTTAACAAGATGGTCAAAGTCTTCTGAGCCTTGCTCAATATAATAAAGTGTAATCGCTCTATACATAGCGCCTGTATCCACATATATCATATTAAAATGTTGCGCTACGAGTTTAGCGATTGTACTTTTACCAGCTGCTGCTGGACCATCTATTGCGATATTTATTTTCTTCATTTGTATAACCTCTCTTGTTCTTTAATCTTATATATTTTATCATAAATTATAATCATATGAATAGGAGGAAAGAAATGAAGAGAATATTAGTTATACATACTGGTGGAACAATTAGTATGTCTGAAGATAAAGATACAGGTAAAGTAGAAACAAATGCTGAACATCCGATGCATAGACATCAAGCATTTATACAATCTCTAGGTGATATTACAGAAATAAATCCATTCCAAGTACCTTCCCCACATATGAATAATCAATATATTAATCAATTGAAAGATATTATTACGCAATCAATTGAACGAGATGAATATGATGCATTTGTGATTACACATGGAACAGATACTTTAGAAGAAACGGCGTATTTACTAGATTTAACAATAGATACGAACTTACCTATTATTTTAACAGGTGCCATGAGATCTTCAAATGAAATAGGTTCAGATGGATTATACAATTATGTTTCAGCGTTAAAAGTAGCATCTACAGATGATGCGCAAAATAAAGGGGTTATGGTTGTATTCAATGATGAAATTCATACAGCTAAGAATGTAACAAAAACACATACGTCAAACACGAGCACTTTTCAAAGTCCAAACTATGGACCAATTGGCAGTGTTACAAAGACGCATGTCATATTCCATCATCAACCTTTTCCATATAAAAAATATCCAAGCATCAATCCGAATATCAAAATAGGTATTGTAAAAGCTCACATGGATCTATCAAGTGATTTATTAGATTTCTTTGTAGAAAAACAATACGATGGCTTAATTATTGAAGCGCTAGGTCAAGGCAACATGCCACCAACTTCATTACAAGGTATTCAGAACTTGCTCGATGCTGATATTCCGGTTGTAATGGTTTCACGTTCATTTAATGGAATTGTAGGAGGTATTTACGCATATGAAGGCGGCGGATACCAACTTCAACAAATGGGTATTATATTATCAAACGGATTAAATGGACAGAAAGCACGTCTTAAACTACTTGTTGGTTTAAGTAATCATTTATCTAAAGAAGATTTAGTTGAATATTTTGCATAAAAAATAACCATGTTACTGGCTAATTGTCCAATAACATGGTTGTTTTTATGATTCTAGAGGCGTTTGCTTTTTTCTTTCAATATCCTGAGCAATTGTGCCACCATGGAATTTACCATTTTCTATAAATATCGTGTTAGCATCGTTACCAGCAGCTATAACACCAGCGATATATAAATTCTCAACATTCGATTCCATTGTATCTTTATTATATGAAGGTGCAGTTCCAAATTCATTTGTAATTGTTTCTACGCCACAAGATTCTAGGAATTTATAATCAGGGTGATAACCAATCATAGCAAAGACAAAGTCATTTTTAATTGTATATGATTTACCTTCTTTATTGAATGTAAGCGTGTCTTCATCGATACGTTCTACTTCACTGTTAAAATGCATCGTGATTTTTTCATGTTTTGCTAATGATTCAAAGTTAGGTAATATCCATGGTTTAATACTTTTAGAGTATTCTGATCCACGGTATAAGACTGTTACATTTGCACCTGCTTTTTCTAATTCAATTGCTGCATCTACAGCTGAATTCTTGCCGCCAATAATAACAACGTCTTGATTAAAGTACGGGTGAGCTTCTTTGAAATAATGCATCACTTTACTTAATTCTTGACCTTCTACTTCTAATTCGTTTGGTTGACCATAGTAACCAGTAGCAATTGTTAAGAATCTAACTTTATACGTTTGTTTAGTTGTTGATACTAAAAATCTATTATCAACCTTTTTAACAGCTAATACTTCTTCAAAAGTTCTTACATCAAGTTGGTGATGTTTAACAACTTCTCTATAATAAACGAGTGCTTGATTTCTTTTAGGCTTTAAGTCTTCCACGATAAATGGTACATCACCAATACCAAGTTTATCACTAGAAGAAAAGAATGTTTGATGAGTAGGATAATGATAAATGGCATCTACAACATTACCTTTTTCAATCACGACAGCATTAATACCTTTTCTCTTCTGTTCGATTGCTGCACTCAATCCACAAGGGCCACCACCGATTATTAAGCTTTCATATTCTTGCATGTACTTTCACTCCTTATAATATCCTCAATCATTATATCAATAATGAGAGATTAGTAAAATAAAATGAAACTGAATATATGAAAAGATTGGGAATGAAGCGTGATCAGTTGTTAAAAGAAAGTTGAGTGAGAAGTGCAAATACTGGGGTTGTTACGAGCAGTTTTGGGTGAAGGTGCAAATAAGGATACCAGCATTAACACTTCTGAGTAGTTTTGTAACTAAGGCTGCCCATAGTAACACTTCGGCCGACTTTTGTAACTATAGCTGTCCTTAGTGACATTTCGGCTGACTTTTGTAACTAAAACCCTCGTTACGAACAAGTTTAGGCAGAAGTGTTCAAAAAGGCTGCCACACCACCATATTCAACACCACTAAAATGAAAAGAACCTGAACAAAGCACATGTTCAGGTTCTTACTTAATTTATTCTTCTGATACATCAAGTACTTTGAAACCATTTTTTCCTAAATACTTAATGAATTTGTCTAAATTATTTGTTTTCTCAACTTTGATGATCATTCTGCGATACATTTTATCTGTTTCATCAAATGTTACAAATGAAATTGTGTTGAGCTTGAATTTCGCAATGATACTTGATAATCGTTTAATTCTGCCTTCAGCTTCTAAAGAAGTAATCGCAATACGGATTCCTTTTTGTTTCATACCGAATGCTGATTTAAATTGTTCCATAACATCATATCTTGTTACGATACCAAGAAAATCTTTCTCATCATTTACAACTGCTAATATTGGAAAATCTTGCAGATTAAGTAGTGATTCTTCTACTACTTGGTTTGCATTTAATGAATGTAAATCTAACGTTAAGATTTCTTCAATTTTAGTACTTTCAATAAATTCATCCCTTGAGACATTTTCTTTTTTGAAGAAGTAATGTCTAAAAATACTATATCTCGTGATCATTCCAATATACTTTCCATCAGCAACTACTGGTAACCCATCTATACCATGATGTTCTAATTTATCAAGTGCTGAGTGAATAGCATCTTTCGGATTCGCGATATAACATTTTTCTTTTGGTATCATAATGTTCGTTAAATACATAAAGCCATCCCCTTTTGTTTATGTCTATGGTATTACTAAATTCTGACCTTGAGATATTTCATTGCCAGAAATACCATTTGCTTGTCTAATTTTTTCTACATTCTCTGGTGATCCACTACCATAATATTGTATCGCAATACGGTATAAGTTTTCTTTACCAGTTACAGTATGTGATTCTTGAGACTGATTTTGGTTTTGATTACTTTGTGTATTTTGATTTGTTTGGTTGTTGGCTGCATCATCAGCTGCATTTTGTACATCTTCATTACTTGCGCTATCATTATATTGATTTACGCTGTCGTCACTGTTTTGATCTTGGTTGCTTTGACTATCTTCATTAGTATTTGCGTTTGAATCTGAATTACTTTCGTCTGAACTATTTTTAGAAGCATTATTTGAGTCGCTTGAATTACTATTTTTGTCAGAGTCTTCATTCGCTTTATCTTCATTTTCTTTTTTAGCTCTATCTTTTTCAGCTTGTTCATCGGCTTTTTTCTTAGCGTCACTATTAGTTTGCTCTGTTTTTTCAGCAATTTCTTTACCATTATCTTTATTTGCACCATTTAAGTACATACCTAAGAATAAGGCAAGTGCACCAAGTATAAGTATTGCAGCTATTATTGGAACAAGTGCTTTCTTGAATTTATTTGAGTTGTTATCATCACCGTTTTGTCCACCACTGCCATTACTTGGTGGTGTACCTCCACCGGCTGATTCGCCTCCTGCCGCTCCTGCTGCGCCAGCGCCAACTGCTCCGGCACCCGCTGCTGCTGCACCTTTTTTGTTTTTAGATTGCTTATCTTTGTTATCTTTACTGTTTGACTCTTGTTTGTTGTTATTATTTGATGAAGCAGATGCTGCTACACCAGCACCAACTGCGGCAGCTCCAGCAGCTGCACCTTTTTTACCGTTTGACTTGTCTTTTTGAGACTCTTTTTTGTTTTGATCTTTAGGGTTATTCTGTTTTGCAGAATTACTTGCGGCACTTGCGCCAGCACCAGTAGCAGCTGCGGCACCTGCAGCTTTTTTGTGATCATTTTGATTTTTAGGTTGTTGATCCTTAGATTCGGGTTTATCTGTTAAAGATCTTTTTTGTTTTGGTTTATTATTTTGAGTGTTTTTATTGGCGTTAGCAGCACTTGCGCCTGCCGCTCCAGCACCAACTGCACCTGCAGCGCCCGCTGCACCAGCTTTTTTAGACGACTTATCTTCATTATTTGGTGTTTCTTGTTTAGGTAGTTCTTCATTTGATTTCTGTTTACTAGCTTCTTCTTTTCTACGTTGTCTTCTAAGTGCGCCTCTTGGTGGGTATTGTTGTTCTTGTTTACTTTGTTCTTTCTTATCTTCTTTTTGGTTGTCTGTTTCTTTTCGATTTGGCTGACTTTGATCGTTTACCTCTTCGTTGTTACTTTCTACTTCTTGTGTCTTGTCTTCAGGTCGTTCTATCTTTTGACGACTTTTTTCGAATTCGTCTTTAAAATTATCTTTAGACAATAAACTCACCTCATCATTATCTTTTTGTATATATTGAATTATACTTTATTATATCCTTGTTGAACTTACCAAGTAAAGCAATCCTATTAAAATATTGCATTTAATCTATTTTTATAAGAGGTTTTGTATTTGACTTCTTTTATATTTGGTAATTTTAATAAATTTGCATTCTTACAATTGTCACAACAATGATTATCTTGAGTCACATGTTCATTAAAATAGTTCATTAAATACGTGCGTCTACATGTATCGATTTGAATATAATTTCTCATAAAACTAAATGCATATTGTTTTTGGTTCTGCTCAGCTTGGATTTTCTCTTTTAATTGGTTAAGTGGATATAATTCAAGAAGATACTGGATATTTTTAGATATCTCCTCATTTAGTTGATACCCTTGTTCGAATAAATTAAGCATATCTATATCAATTCCATGCTCATTAGCTAAATGGCTTAAAATATGAATATCACTTGATGTAAATAAACTAATTGCTTGAGAAGCTTCGCCATCACGCCCTGCACGTCCTACTTCTTGTACATATTTTGAAGGTGACGTAGGTAAATGGTAATGAATAACGGTTCGTACATCTTGTTTATTAATACCCATTCCAAATGCACTTGTGGCGACGATGATTTTAATATCATTATTAATAAACTGTGTTTGTACAGTTGTTCTTTCTTGGTAGTTTAAATCTCCGTGATAAATCCCTGTTAAAAATCCTTCTTTATAAATCAATTCAGCTAATTCATGACATTTCTTCTTAGATGACACATAGATAATGGTTGGTCCTGAGTCTTTTATAGTGTCTAATAGATAATGATCTTTTTCTTTTTCATCATCAAAATTAACATGATGGTACATAATATTTGAACGATTGAGTCCTTCTTTATGTATTTTAAATTGGCGCTTTGTAATCACTTCTATATCTTGCATCATCTTTTCTGTCAAAGTCGCAGATAACGCGATAACTTGTGCTTGGTTAAAGTATTGTGTGACTTTTGAAATCAGTGCATAATGTGGCCTAAAATCAAAGCCCCATTCACTTAGACAATGTGCTTCATCTAGAACAATATACTTAAAACCAATAGATTTAAAGCGTTTAAAATTATGTTCTTCATATATAAATTCCGGGCTACAAAATATAAATTGATAATTTGATAAGTTTCTAAATATGTCTGTCCTTTCTTTTTTATCAATAGCAGAATGGATCGTAACAGCATTCTTCTCACCATTTAATTTCATTTGAACGACTTGATCATCCATTAAAGAAATAAGTGGAGAAATAATGAGCACTCTGCCCCCTGTTATATAAGCTGGCAATTGATAACACAAACTTTTCCCAGCGCCAGTTGAAAGGATGCTCAACACATCATGGCCGTCTAATATGTTTTGGACTGTTTCCTCTTGCCCACTTCTAAAATCATCATACCCAAAATACTTTTTAAGTTCTTGTTGTAGCATTTAATCCCTCCATTGCATACAAAACATACATGAGTTTGATTTCGAAATAAGTAAAATCATTTAACGCTTCATAGTAAAATTTTAAATTTTGATTAGGTGTTTGTTGAATAACTTCTACAAATCTTGCGTATTGGTCATCACTAATATATAAATTCTTATCATTTAAATAACCTTTAATATACATTTCAATAATATGGTCGTGAATTGTATGTGTCTTAACACGTTTGATATTTGCGAGTTGATCCATATCATATGTGCGATTTAATAATTCATATGTAGTGAACGTTTGTTGGTTTAACATCGGTTGATAGTTAATCTGAGATAATATTGGATAACGTTCTTTATTTTGTATCGCTACTTGGATAAATTGATATTCTTCTACTAAATGTTCTCTTAAATCCATTATACCGATTTCTTCAATCAATGAAATTTGTTCAATTGTATAAGGCGTTTCCCGAAAACCTGCTAATAAATAGTGAATATAAATTGTTTGGAAGTATGTATTCATGTCTTCAAACAACTGATAAATTTCTTCTATAAAATGATCTTCACCTATTTCTTTAATAAATACATAAATTTCTTTAGCTTTAAATTGTATCTCTTTATCATTGATGATCGGTTGATACGTTAAATGGTTATGCTTTTTTTGACTAATCATCTGAGTTAATAATAAGATTGTATTAACAGATTGAATGGCCTGACTATAGAAAAAGTCGCCTATAATTGGCTCATCAATATGTTCTATAGGTTCGTTAATAATTTGTTCGAATTGTTCAAATTTCAAATTTGGCAAACAGCCATAATACAATTTTAAATGTTCAATCGTTGCATCAAAATATGTTTGATGGGTCTTTTTACCGATTAAAATATTATAAATACTTTTATCAGTTTTGTTTTCATGCTTTATGGAAAGGGTTTTCAGTATAATCTGTTTCAAATAAGTCACCTCAAATAACATAAATATGTTGAAATATATAAGTGTTATCACTAAAATAAGTATGTATAATAAGTGTAGCATGTTTTTTAAAGGAGGCGAAAATTTTGGCTAAATACACAATAGTAGATATGGATACATGTATAGCATGTGGCGCATGTGGAGCAGCTGCCCCTGATATATACGACTATGATGATGAGGGAATCGCCTACGTAATACTAGACGACAATAAGGGAATCGAAGCTGTCCCAGAGGAATTATTAGAAGATATGGAAGATGCTTTCGAAGGTTGTCCGACAGATTCAATTAAAATAGCAGATGAATCATTCGACGGAGACGCACTTAAGTTCGAATAATATATATGAGAAAGGCTAGGACGCGAGGTCCTAGCCTTTCTTTATTTTATAATAGATTTAAGTTTATCAAATATTAAAATGTATATGACTGAAATGACAATACCTTTAATTAAATTGAATGGAATAATACCGGCAGATACGATTAATTTTAAATTATGTGCGATATCTGCAAGATTCATAATTTGTCCGTATAAAGGTAATAGAACAAAGTAATTCATTAAACTCATGAGAATTGTCATCAAGATTGTACCAACTGCTAATCCATATCCCATAAATAATTTTGTTTTCTTTATGCGATAGAAATAGTAAGTTGGAATTACGAGACATATTGATGCTAAAAAGTTAGCCGTATTTCCAATCGGTTCATGAGACACAATTAAGAAATTCAATACGTTTTTAAATAATGCTACTAATATACCTGAAACTGGACCAAACGCAAATGTTGCGACAAGCACAGGAATATCACTGAAATCCATTGTTAAATATGGTGGTAAAAATGGCAATGGAAATTTCAAAAACATCAAAATAAAGCTGATTGCGATGAGCATACTTACAGTAAGTAAGCGTTTTGTTTTGTTATCGTTAGACATATAAACTCCTCCTATTCATCTCGTAAGAATAGGAGGAAAAATTATCGCAAAATAAACCTAGCCAAGACTAGATTTTTCCTCCATCTTCTCCCATCCAGACTTTAACTGTCGGCCCTAGAATTTCACTAAGTCAGCCAATATACATACATATATTGGGTCGCGGGCTTTAACCGCCGGTATGGAATTTCACCAAACCCCGAAGATGAATTTTTTATTTAGTTTTAATTACAAAATATATATTAGCACATTGGTCAGGTATTTTCATCTAAATAACTCAACTATTTAAACTTTTGGTAAAGTTATTGTAAATTGAGTGCCTTCACCCTCTTTACTATCGACTTTAATCGTACCATGATGTGCATCTATAATTTTTTGAACGATAAAGAGACCAAGTCCTGTTCCGTGTTTACCTCTTGTGCGAGAAGCATCTACTTTATAAAAACGATCAAATATTTGATCTAAATGTTCTTTTGCGATACCTACGCCACTATCTTGGACTGTTATAACAAAGTCTTCTTCATCTGTATCATCAAAGACGACATTAATAGAATCATTTTGATGTGTGTATCTAATCGCGTTATCGATTAAATTTGTTAAAATCTGCTCGACACGATCACTATCACCATACCAATTTGTAAGATTTCCAATATGTTTAACGGATAAATTCAATCCATTTTCTCTAGCTTGCGGTAAGAATTTAGTATCAATTTTGTTCATTAATGTAGAAATATTAAATTCGTCTAAATGAACTTTTATACCTTCAGCATCCATTTTTGCGACTTCTAATAATTCATTTATCAATCTACTTAGTCTTTTAGACTCATCTAAAATAATATATAAGAAATCATCTACATCTTTCTTCTCTGTTACAATACCATCAACAATTGCCTCAGTATAACCTTGTAACATAGAAATTGGTGTTCTTAATTCGTGTGAAACACTTGCGATAAAGTCTTTTTTCATTTGATCCATATGGTGTTCGTCTGTCATATCACGAATGATTACGACTATACCTGATGAACCATCATTTTGAATACTGTTTATATATGTTGATATCACGACATAATATTTATGACCCAATTCGTATTCGAAAAACTGCGTATTCTTTTCTTTAAATGTGTCATTTCTTTGAGTAGATATATCAACATGATTAAACTCTTTTACTTCTTTTAAGAATATGTCAGCTTTGGAGTTAGAAATAATGATTTCATTCTTATCATTGATGCCTAGCACACCATCTATCATTGAATTAATGAGTTTTTCTTGTATATTATTTTTTGATTTAACATCATCTATATTAGTACGTATATCTTTACTCATTTTATTAAATGCTAAACCGAGCTCGCCTATCTCATCACGCGTATAAATTGGTACTTTTTCAGTATAGTGACCTTTAGCAACTTTAAAGGCAGCATGTTTCAGTTGAATTAAAGGTTTCGTTATTCTGTTTGAAAGGAAGAATGCAAAGACCGTACTCACGATTAACAATATAATGGCTGAAACAAGTATACTAAGTGTGACAACATTTTGAGCTTCTTTAATGGAATTGATATCTTGGAATAAAAAGATACCTGCATCTTCTTCAGGAAAAGCTTGAGAAGGATATCCTAATAAAATATATTGATGTTTTTCACTGTTATAAGTTAAATTGATTTCTTTCAATACATGTTTATCTTCGTTAAACACTTTATCGAATGCATGATTTGTTCTAATCTCGTTGATCATAACTTCTTTTAACGGATCTTCAGACTTTGCTGTTAGATCATCGCTATTTTTAACGATAATGAGTCCGGCTGGGTCTTCAACGAGTTCTCTTGCATAATCGATAGCTGAAGCTTTTTCATGTGAACTCAGTAATAAACGTTCTATTTTGCTTGCATTATTATACAAATTTTCACCTGTAGTAGATGTATTATAAGATTGTAAGAAAGTTATAAGAAATCCGCTTAATAAAAGTAAAACTGTCGTTACTATTAAAATAATAGATAACCACAGTTTTACAACAACACTATTTAACCGATTCATTATTCAGGAACCTCAAATTTATAACCGACGCCCCATACAGTATGAATCATTTGTGCAGCATCTTCAGAAACTCTATTTAACTTTTCACGCAATCTTTTAACATGCGTATCAACTGTTCTTAAATCACCATAAAATTCATAGTGCCAAACTTCTTTTAACAGTTGCTCTCTATCAAATACTTTATCAGGTGATTTTGCTAAATATAATAATAATTCATACTCTTTAGGCGTTAAATTCACTTCTTTTTGATCTGCTAATACGCGATGTGCGTCATTATCAATGACTAAGTTTTCAAATACAATTAAATCTTTAGCCGTATTAGTTTGATTAACCATTGAATGATTCGTTGTACGTCTTAGTAATGCTTTTACACGTAAGACAACTTCTCTAGGTGAAAATGGTTTGACAATATAATCATCTGCCCCAATTTCAAAACCTTCAACGCGATTATTTTCTTCACCTTTAGCTGTTAGCATAATAATAGGTGTTGATTTTGTTTCTCTTACTCTCTTACAAACTTCAATTCCATCTATTTCAGGTAACATTAAATCTAACAATATGCAGTCATAATCTTCATTTAAAGCTTTATCTAAGGCATCTTGGCCATTATCCGCTTCATCAGTCTCATAACCTTCTCTTTCGAGATACATTTTAACTAATTTTCGAATTCTATCTTCATCATCTACTACTAAAATACGATCTGTCATGCTTCGTTGACTCCCTTCTAGCATTTTTTAAGCATAAGAATGTAAACCAGCTACTATTAAGTTAACGGCAATAACATTAAATAGAATGATTGCAAGGCCACCAACAGCTAACCATGCTGATTTTCTGCCTTCCCAACCTTTACCTAATCTTAAATGTAAGAATATCGCATAATATAAGAATGTTATAAGCGCCCAAACTTCTTTAGGATCCCAGCCCCAATATCTACTCCAAGCCATTTGTGCCCAGATACTAGCAAATAATATTCCGCCAAGTGCAAATAATGGGAAGCCAATGATTACTGAACGATACCCTATTTCATCCATCAAGGATAGATTGACTTTTTTCGTAAGTGGTTTGATAAGACTAAACAAACTCTTGCCTTTCAAAATCAATCTTAGTATACCATACAAGACTGTACCAACTACAATTGACCAAACAACTGTGTTTAATTTTTGTGAATTGATAACAGCAGGTAATTCAATCTTGCTCCATTTTAAGATATCTGTTCTTTCTTTTGGTTCATAATCACTACCAGAAACATGATCTACAAGTAAACTATCTTGTTGTGTTACAAATGCTGGAAGATGATAATGTTGAACAGAGTTATTATCATTTTTATCGATAAAGAAATAAGTGTCATCGTAACCAACGATATCTTTCATAATAATCGTTGTTAATATAAACCCAATTACAATAACAATGAAATACATAATGACTTCTACAAAGAAACTATGTATAGATTTTTCTTCTGGACTAACAGCTGCAAATAAATAAATTAATCCTGCTATACAGCTGATTGATAAAATACCATATGAAATCGTTACTGTTATAACGTGAATTGCTAACCAACTAGATTGTAACGCAGGAATTAACGGCGAAACATCTCTAGAGAACATACTTGCATATGCAATTAACAACATCGCAATTGGTAATACGAATAGCGCTAAAATAGGTGTCTTATATATAGAGTAAATAACGAGGAAGCCACCTACCATCATAATGCCAAACATCGTTAAGAATTCATACATATTACTTACTGGTGCATGTCCCGCAGCAATCCATCTAGTAATAAAGTATAGAATTTGTAATACAAAGCCGATGACAGTTAATGTCACCCCTACTTTTTCTGCTCTTTTCTTAGGTGAACGGATTGAAAATGAATATGGGACAATCGCAACTAAGTATAAAATAAAAGCAGAATATAAACTAATATTACTAATATTTAAAAACATATCTTTATCCATTGTTTGCCTCCTTACTTTCGTGAATGTCTTGTTTAGTATCTTCTATATGTGAAATGTGATGTTTATCTAAGACTTGGTTAATCTCTTTTGAGAAACCATAATAATTCTTATTTGTATGTGCAGCGATATTAAATTCACCGTTATCAGTATTAATCCAAATACGTCTATGGTTAATATATGATCCAACTGCTAAACCTAATAAGAAGATAACGAAACCTGTAAATAATATTGGAAGTGTTAAGTCTTTCTTCACTGCCAACACTGTTGCCCATTGATTTGTTGCATTCGCAAATTTCACATCGTATTTATTATCTTTAGATATATCTTGTGATTCTTTAATTCTTAAGAAACTAAATTCTGATTGTTTACCTTTATCAGTTACTTCAAACACAAAAGCTGGATTATTTGGATTTGGAGATTTAGTTGCAAGTACACCATTTTCTATTTTTTCGTAATCGGGTGCATAACTTCTTAACTTAACTGTTAAATCATCAGTTATTTTATAAGTCTTTTTCGGACTTTCCAAATTAACTGTAAATGGTTTTCCTAAAGGTTTACCATCTTTTGTTTTTAAGTTAAATGTCATATCTTTTAACAATGAGTTGTCAAAGCTACTTTGATAAAATTGTAAGTGATCATATTTCAATGGATGATTGACTTTAATTGAATCTGAAGCGACTTCTTTTAGATTAGCATCTGACCCAATCACTTCTTCTTGACTGTTTTTATACAAAGTAGCTTTTGTTTCGTAGTTCTTAGCAATTTTGTTTAAACTTGGGTCAATTGATTCAGGGTTTGTATTGGATTGAGATTTTTGATCATATTCTTCATATATAAAGTCATTATTTTTTATATAATAGCCTCTATCTGTACCAGGTACTGGTTTAGTTTCTCCTTCTTTCACATAGACCATATCATCTAAGTAAAAGCCTGGTAAGAATCTTAACATTGCCCCAAATAATAAAATGATTAAACCAGTATGGTTGATATAAGGACCGTATCTAGATAAACGTCCTTTTTCGAGTAAGATATGATTCCCATCTTGTTTAACTTTGTATCTTTTATCTTTAAAAGATTGACTTATTTCATCTAGATTAACTTGATCATCTGAATGTAAGTTTAATCTTTGACGTTTATAGAATGAACTGTGCTTTTTCGTTCTTTGATTTTTCAAAGATTTATGTAAAGGTATCCCTCTATCAATACTTGATGTAATAATAGAGAACGCTACTAAACCTAACAGAATTAAGAACCACCATGAACTATATAAATTGTGGAATCCAAGTTTATAATATAGTAAACCTAGAGAACCATAATGTTCATAATAATATTGTTCTGGATTCACGTTCATCGGAATAAAATATTCTTGCGGGAATATTGTTCCGATTGAAGCTGCTATGACGGTTAACACGAGTAACGTAACACCTGTTTTGATTGAAGCGAAGAAATTCCATATGCGATCTAATATTGTTCTGTTTTTCGTTTTTGAACGTATCGCTTGCCCATCGTAACGCATAACGTCGGTTGTCTTTTTCTTATCATAGTCGTCATTTATTAAGCGACCACAGTTTAAGCATAATTGAGTTCCTTCTGGGTTCTTATGCCCGCACTCACAAACAATTTGCTTGTTGCTCACTTTAAATCCCCCTCTATTTCACTTTGACCTTTTCCATTTCTTCTATGATTTGCTTTTTAGAAAGTTCACCAGTATGCTTTGTTTTTATTTTACCATCTTTATCAACCGTTATCGTAGTTGGTAATGGATTGATACCATATGCATCTGTTACTAAATTATCGTTATCCATCGCAACTGTGAATGTTGGTGTTTCTTTTAACGAACTTAAATATTGTTTGATTTGTTGAGGATTATTTCTGACATGTATCGCAACGACTTCAACACCTTTGTCTTTGTAGTTTTGATATTGTCTTTCCAACTCAGGCATTTCACGTTTACAAGGTTCACACCAAGTCCCCCAAAAGTTAATTAAAACACCTTTCCCACGTAAATCTTTTAAATTAACCTTTTTCCCATCAACTGTTTGGAGTTCAAAAAGTGGCGCATCGTCTCCAACTTGCGCTACTTTATCCTTATCTTTCGTAAGACTGGACCAAACTGTAAATATAATTGCAATTAAGATTACTGCTGTTATAACAATTTGGAGTACAGTCTTCTGTTTTTTCTTCATTTAAAATCCTCCCTAACACAATAAAAAAACCATACATATGCAATGTTATGGTGTTTTGTTTAGTATATCATGACTAAAAAGCAGTTTAGTGGCATTATTGTGAACGTTTACAGATTATTTACCTTCTTGTGCCAAATGTCTTAAAACTTTGATTTCATGAGGTGATAATGTTCTGCCCTGACCAGCATTTAAGCCTTTTAAATTAAGTGGACCATATTCTACTCTCGTAAGTTTAATAACCTCATGTCCAAAATGACTAAACATTCTTCTAACCTGTCTATTTCTACCTTCAGTAATCGTAATTTCTACATGCGTTACATTACGCTCTCTGTCTTGACTTTTTACTTTTACAATTGCAGGTTGTGTCAATCCATCTTCTAGCTGTATACCTTTTTCCAATTGTTTTACTTCTTCTCTAAGTAAATAGCCTTTTAATTTTGCTACATATTTCTTTTGAATTTTATAACGAGGATGGGTCATTAAATTTGTAAACTCACCATCATTCGTTAAAATTAATAAACCAGATGTGTCATAATCTAATCTACCAACTGGGAAAATTCTCGTCTTAATATCTTTAAAATAATCTGTCACCACGGCTCTTCCTTTATCGTCAGATACACTTGTAATCACTTTGGTTGGTTTATGGAATAAAATATATAGCTTATCTGGCATTTCTAATGGAATACCTTCTACTTCGATATAATCAGAATCTTTCACTTTAGTTCCAAGTTCTGTCACTTGTTTATGATTAACATATACAAGTCCTTCTTCTATTAATTTTTCTGCTTTTCTACGTGACGTATATCCACTTTTTGCAATAACTTTTTGTAATCTCTCTAATTCTTCACTCATTATGATTGCTCCTCATTGTTTTGTTTTTCGTTCATGCTACTAAAAAACAAATCCATTTCTTCTTGTTCATTTTCTTCATTTGTTGATTTAGGTAATTCGTCTAAAGAAGTTAGTCCAAATACATTTAAAAAATAATCTGTCGTATACAATAATTGGCTTCTAGATTGATCATTATGTTTCGGTTCAACGACACCTTTAGCAATTAAAGTCTTCACAGATGCATCTGAATTCACACCACGTATCACTTCTATATCGCTTCTTGTAACTGGTTGATTGTATGCAATAATAGATAATGTTTCTAACGCAGCTTGTGATAATTTTGTATTCATATTATCTATCATTAATTTTTCAAGATATTCATGCATAATTGGCTTTGCAGTAAGAATGCATTTATTACCGTAAAAAATGATTTGTAATGTTTCGCGTTCATATTCATTTGCTAAATCTTTTAATTGTGATGGTGTTAATTCTAATAACTCACATAACTGATTGATTTCAATGCCTTCATCACCTAATGAATATAATAATCCTTCTAATAATCCTAATTTACTCACTGACATAATTCACGCCTCGATTTATAGTTATTTCTCCAAATTGATATTGTTGGAATACATCAATTTGTCTTAATTTCATCATTTCCAATATTGCCAAGAACAACGTTACCAATACATTTGTAGATAAATCAGAAGGTAATGTTTCGAAAAATTTATAACTCTTATGTTGGGCAAGTTGTGCTTGTATTGAAGCTGTTGCCATTTCAATCGTATAACTATCTTCATTAACTGTGACATTCTGAGGTTTATTAAATCTTTGTCTACGTTTAGTACGTTGGTATGCAATAATTAAATCCGTCATATCTAAATCTAAAGGTGCACGTTTGTCATGAACGGCTTCAAATTTGGATAAATCTGCTGGCTTTTTGATGAATATTTGTTCTCTGTCTTGTTTTTTATGATTTAATAATTTAGCATATTCTTTATAATTTTGGTATTCGATTAATTGTCTAACTAAATCGTCCCTTGGATCATCTTCAAATTCATCAATATCTGATGGTTGTGTAGGTAGTAATAATTTGCTTTTGATCATCAATAACTCTGATGCCATAACTAAATATTCACTCGCTACATTTATTTCTAATATTTTCATTTGATGTATATAACTTAAGTATTGCTCGGTTAGTTCCTTCATTGGAATATCATAAATATCTATTTCGTATTTTTGTATTAAATGAAGTAATAAATCCAAAGGTCCTTCAAAGGCATCAAGTTTTACTTCATACATTTAAAACTTCCTCATTTCTATTCCTTTTACGTGCATAAATCTAAAAATTATTATACCATGATTACGTATAAATATTCTATGCTGAGAGGGATTTTAAATGGAAACACAAATAATGTCATTTCACTATCATTTCCATGTCTTAAGACATTATTTTGAATGTCACGATATATTAGAAGATCATTGGAAAGATCAAACTCAATTTAGTAAACATGATGCAATTGTAAGTTTAATATTGTTCTCTACAGCATGTTACCACTATAGACGTGATAATACGAAAGGTGCGCTGAAAACTTATAAAAAAGCATTACAAATTGCAGAATTAAATGATGACTTTAGCCATTTAGGTATTGAAAAAGCATCATTTCAATCTTTAATTCATTCACAAATCATGCGCATTGAGCAAGGTCATCCTTATGAAAATATTCAACTCCCTTTAACAGATGCAAGCTATCGTGCTTTAGAAAGTTCTTTTGATGATTTTGAATTTAACTATAATACAGATGTATCAGATTATATTAAACACCATCATCTACTAAGAGATCGTACTGAAGTGATAGAAAGTCGTAATTCAGCATATAAGCAACGTCACGCTAGACAATAAATAACCAATAAATGAGACCCCATGCGACAGCAAATGTTAATAAAATTGCTAATGTGACATATTTTTTTGATTCATGTTGTTGTTGTTGTTTATTGTTCTTCATTATTCTTCTCCTTCTTGGCTCTAGGGTGATACGTTAAATACATCTCGCGTATTTGTTTTTTAGAGATGTGTGTGTAAAGTTGTGTTGTAGAAATGTCGGAATGTCCGAGCATTTCTTGCACTGCCCTCAAGTCCGCACCATTTTCAAGCAAATGCGTCGCAAAAGAATGCCTTAAAGTATGAGGTGTTAAAGTCTTCATTATCCCTTTTTCTAAGCCGATTTTTTTTAGTATTTTCCAAAATCCTTGTCGCGTTAAAGCTGTACCACGTGCATTTAAGAACAATATATCTGTAACATGTTTCTTCAATAAATTTGGTCTAACTTCTTGGATGTAGTTTCTTAAAATGCCCATTAAATGTTCACCAAGCGGTACGATTCGTTCTTTATTTCCTTTACCAAAGACTCTAATAAATCCCATTGTTAAATTGACGTCTTCTACATTTAATTGAATCAATTCACTTACACGAACGCCCGTGCCATATAAAAGTTCAAGCATCGTACGGTCTCGTTCATCTCTAGGACTTGTAATATGTGTAAATGTTAATAGTTGATTCACTTCATCTTCACTCAATACATCTGGAAGTTTTTGTTCGTATTTAGGTGTTTCAATCAATATTGTTGGGTCTTTAACGGCGTATTTTTCTCTAATCGCAAATTGATGAAAGCTTCTAATCGTCGCTGCCAATCTCGCAATTGTTTTAGCTGACTTACCTTCTTGTTTAAGATGTGCAAAATATTTTTGTATCACAATACGATCAATGTTGTCTATATGACTAATTTTATGTTCTGTTATGTATTGGTTATATTGTTTTAAATCTCTTTGATACGATTGGATTGTATTTTGACTCAAGCCTTTTTCTAATCTTATAAAATCTATAAACTCATTTATGATTTGTTCCATGAATTCACCTCATTGTTGTCATTATTTTACCATAAAAAAAGACATCACTAAAATCAGTATAAAACTTCATTTAGTAACGTCCATTATAGATTTATTCTTCGTGACATCTATGACAAATACCATGAAAAGTTAATCGATGGTCTAAAATTTTAAAGTTAAATTCTTTTTCAACTCGACGTTCTACGTCTTCTAATAAATCTTCTTCGATTTCATCAACTGCACCACATTCCATACATACCATATGGTGGTGGAAATGTTTTGCCCCTTCTTTTCTTAAATCGAATCTAGCAACACCATCGCCAAAGTTAATTTTGTCGACTACTTTTAATTCTGCTAAAAGTTCTAATGTACGATACACTGTTGCGAGACCAATCTCAGGTGCCTTATCTTTAACTTTTAGGTAAACATCCTCTGCACTTAAGTGATCGGCTTCATTCTCAAGTAATACTCTAACTGTCGCTTCTCTTTGCGGAGTTAGTTTGTAGGAAGCTTTGTGTAATTGTTCTTTCACACGTTGTATGCGTTCTTCCAACTTGACACCTTCTTTCTAAAAAATAATCATTATCAATTAGTAATGTATTCGTATACTAAAATACCAAGAATCTTCTCAAAAAGCAAGAAAAAATATCTTTTTATTTAGAATGATTATAATTTAATAATAAGTATTGGAAGGCAATCATTGTTTTGGCATCTTCAATTTTATGTTCTGATAATAATGACTGTATTTGATTGATTGAAATTTTAGATAAATTTAAGAATTCATCTTCATCTAAATTTACTTTTCCTTCTTTTAAATCTTTAGCGATATAAATACTTACTTTTTCATTACAGAACCCTGGGCATCCATAAACTTCACCAATAAGTTCGAGTTTGTCTGCGACGTATCCTGTTTCTTCTTCTAATTCTCTAAGTGCAGCTGACTCACGTTCCTCACCTATTTCTAATTTGCCAGCCGGAATTTCGATTAATGTCTTTTCCATTGCCTTTCTATATTGTTCCACCACTAATACTTCGTTTTCTGGTGTTATAGCTAATACAGATACTGCACCATTATGTAATACGACTTCGCGTTCACTCGTTTGACCATCTGGAAGTGATACTTGATGTTTTTCTAGCTTAATAATACGACCATCATATATCGTTTCTTTCGAAATCGTTTCTTCAGTTAGTTTCATTATAAGTGTGCCTCTTTTCATTAAAATAATTTATCTGGTAAACTTAATAAATAAAGTGTAGCGAAAGGAGCTTCAATATGCAAAAAAATATATTGAAAAGTGGCATTGAAATTTCAGAAGTCGGATTAGGTTGTATGAGTTTAGGAACAGATATTAACCATGCAGAAACAATTGTTGATGAAGCAATCAAACAAGGTATAACATATTTTGATACTGCTGATTTATATGATTACGGTGAGAATGAAAAAATCGTAGGTCAACTTTTGAAAAAATATCAAAATCAACATGATATCGTCATTGGATCAAAAGTAGGTAATCATTTTGATAAAGATAAACAAGAACACTTTTGGGATCCTTCTAAAGAACACATTATGAAAAGCATTAAAGAATCGTTACAAAGATTGGATCTTGAACAATTAGATTTATATATGTTACATGGCGGTACTATTGAAGATAATAAAGATGAAACGATAGAAGCATTCGAAAGATTAAAAGAACAAGGTCTCATAAAAGCATATGGCATTTCGTCAATCAGACCCAATGTAATCGATTATTACTTAAAAAACAGTCATATTGAAACGATTATGATGCAGTTTAGTATTTTAGATAATCGTCCTGAATATCTATTAGAAAAAATTAATGATCATGGTGTCAAAATATTAGCAAGAGGTCCTGTTTCTAAAGGTTTATTAACACATAAATCAAACGAAGTGTTAGATCGTAAATTTAAAGACGGATTGTTAGAATACAATTATAACGATTTGTCCGATACCATTTCTCAACTAAATAAAGAATATGATGACTTATCTAGTGTTACATTCAATTATTTGAAATCATTTGATGCACTTGGCTCTATTATTACGGGTGCAAGTTCACCAGAGCAATTGGCAGAAAGTATTCAAAGTTATAATGGAACATTATCAGAAGCTCAAATTAAGCACGCCCGTTCAATCGTTAAAAATATTGAATACACAAATCACTTACAATAAAAGAAAAGAGTCTGGGAGAGTATAAATTTTCCAGACTCTTATTCTATCTTTTTACTTAAAAAACTTTGTTTAAATAATTTTTCAAATGTACGGGGTGCTAATTGATAAAATCTCAATCCTAAATCCATCCATTTCGGTTCGTTTATTTCTATTTTTCTTTTAATCATACTTTTAACAATTTGTTCGCTCAAATCTTCAACATTAAGTTGTATTTGAGATGTGAGCTTTTCAAAGTGACCTGAAGGATCTGCTTTAGCATGAAATTGTGATTTGAAAGGTCCAGGATTTACTGTGAGTACATGTAAATCTTCGCGTTCAAGTCTGAATGCATTTGTAAAACTACTCAAAGCTGCTTTTGACGCTGAATAATGGCTACCATATGGCGTTGTCACTTTAGAAGAAATCGATGATATATTAACGATTGATGCCCCTCTTTTTAAATAAGGTAATATACGGTTCAAAAGAATAATTAAATTGACGAGATTTGTATGATAAATGTCTTTAATTTCATTACTTGTATGCGCCTCGTTAGATTTAAAGTAACCTAACCCAGCGTTATTAATAATCCCGTCATACATGTTGTTATGTGAAAGACTATATTGTTCGACTTGCGCCGTGTCATTCATATCTAATATAAAGACTTCTTTAATATTTTTATATTTAGTAATTAAATGATTGGCCTTATCCTCATTTCTTACAATTATGGAAACATAAGCACCATGATTATTCATTGATTGTATCAAGCTCTCCCCTAGTGAACCTGTGGCACCAGTTAATAAATAATGTTTACCGATCATTTAACTCACCCTTTATTCATTGTTATGTATAATGTATCATAACACTTCAAAAGAACTAAATACGATACAAGCAATTTTGACATAAGATTATATTTCTTTATAATTAAAATGAATTCATATGGAAGTGAGTGATTTTATTATGAAAATTGTGTTTTATGGATCTGGTAATATGGCAAACGCGATATTCACTGGAATTGTTAACAGTAAGTCGATTGAACCTGAAAATATTTATTTAACAAATAAGTCGAATCAAGAAGCATTGGAAAATTATCATGAAACTTTAGGCGTAAGCTATAGTTATGATGATGAAGAATTGTTAAAAGATGCAGATTATGTATTCTTAAGTACAAAACCTTATGATTTCTTAAAGTTAGCTGAACGGATTAGACCTTTTATAACGAGTGATAATAAATTCATTTCAATTATGGCTGGTTTACCGATTAGTTATATTAGAGATAATTTACAAGTTGATAATCCAATTGCTAGAATTATGCCAAATACGAATGCGCACGTTGGTCATTCAGTAACGGGTATCAGCTTCTCTACAAACTTCGATCCTAATTCTAAGCAAGAAGTATTGATGCTTATTGAAGCTTTCGGTACAGCATTAGAAGTTAAAGAAGACCACTTACATCAAGTGACAGCTATCACAGGTAGCGGACCAGCATTCTTATACCATGTATTTGAACAATATGTAAATGCAGGTACTAAATTAGGTATTGAGCAATCTCAAGTTGAAGAATCCATTAAAGAACTGATTATTGGTACTGGTAAAATGATTGAACGTTCTGATTTAAAAATGGATCAATTAAGAAAAAATATTACGTCTAAAGGTGGTACAACGCAAGCAGGATTAAATGCGTTAAGCAACCATGATATAGAAGCTATTTTCTTAGATTGTTTAAACGCAGCTGTTAAGAGAAGTATCGAACTAGCAGAAGCGGATGAAGATTAATTGAATATTCTTTTAAAAAACATCTCATCTTATATATATTTTAAGATGAGATGTTTTTCTATATTTGGAATTGATCATAATCTTTTACAAATTTAAAGTCATGATTAACGGCTGACTGTAATGATGATTCAACTGATTGAATATCTTCTAATTCATATCGATTAGATAAATGTGTGAATAGAGCTTTTTTTACATGAACATCAGACATTAATTGAAAGACATCTTCAATATGGCTATGATAATATGAATTTGCTAAATTTTTATCGCCTTCGATATATGTTGTTTCATGAACAATAACGTCTGCATCTTGAGCAAGGATATGTTCATTTTGACATGGCATCGTATCACCAAAAATTGTAATCACTTTCCCCTTTTTCTTAGGACCTTTGAAATCTTTAGACTGATAAGTTTGATTTTCATATTCAAAAGTTTCATTTGCTTTTACTTCTTGATATTTAGGTCCAGGCTCTATGCCGATAGCTTTAAGTTTTTCAACATCTAGCTTTCCTTCAATATCAGGTGCTGTGATTCGATAACCGACAGATAATATACCATGTTTTAAAGGCAAAGCTTTAATATGAAAGCCATCGATATTAAGTTCTGTTTCAGTGTTGAATTCATTTACAGTTATCGGATAATTTAAATTTGATTGAGAAATTTCTAATGTCGCTTGTATAAACTTGGCTATACCTTTAGGACCGATTATTGTTAAAGGTTTATCTTTACCACCTTGGAAGGAACGACTTGTTAATAATCCAGGTAATCCAAATATATGATCACCATGTAAGTGCGTAATAAATATATGACTTATTTTGCCAAGTTTAATGCCAGTATGTAATATTCTATGTTGCGTTGCTTCACCAACATCAAACAACCATAGTTGATTTACGTGAGGTAGGCAATTAAAGGCAATTGATTGTGTATTTCTTTCTTTAGTCGGTAATCCGGCACTTGTGTCTAAAAATGTGAGTTCCATCGTCTTCCTCCTTACGTTATTATTATAACATGTATCGTACAATGATTTATAAAAATACATAAAAATGATGTTGATTATACAACTTACTGAATAAATTGAAAATTTAAAAGTTCAAATTGAAGAATATCAATCACTAACATGTTATAATAATTAATATTGTAAATTGTGAAAAAGTTAGAGAATCGAGGTAAATAAATGACAACCGAAACTAGAAATATTCCATGCTTAATTACAATATTTGGGGCTACAGGTGATTTAAGTCACCGTAAATTATTCCCATCTATTTTTCATTTATATCAACAAAATCAATTAGACGAGCACATCGCAATAATCGGTGTTGGTCGAAGGGATTGGACTAATGAAAAGTTCAGAAGTGAAATTAAAGCTTCAGTAGAGAAACATGTACAGAATACAGAAAAGTTAGATGAATTTATGGAACATGTGTTTTACCAATCGCACGATGTTAGTGACCCTTCTAGTTATGAAGAATTATTAGCTTTTTCAAATGAGTTAAACGAACAATATCAATTAGAAGGTAATCGATTATTTTATTTAGCAATGGCACCTCAATTCTTTGGTACTGTTACAGATTTCTTAAAGTCTTCAGGTTTAACAGATACTGACGGTTTCAAACGCTTAATTATTGAAAAACCTTTTGGCACAGATTTAGCATCTGCCGAAGAATTAAATGAACAAATTAGACGTTCATTTAAAGAAGAAGAAATTTACAGAATCGACCATTATTTAGGTAAAGATATGGTACAGAACATCGAAGTGTTAAGATTTGCCAATGCGATGTTCGAACCATTATGGAATAATAAATATATTTCTAATATTCAAGTAACATCATCTGAAATATTAGGTGTAGAAGATCGTGGCGGATACTATGAAAATAGTGGCGCATTAAAAGATATGTTCCAAAACCATATGTTACAAATGGTTGCATTATTAGCAATGGAACCACCTATTAGTTTAAACAGTGAAGATGTTAGAAATGAAAAAGTAAAAGTATTGCGTTCAATTAGAGCTTTAGATGAGTCAGAAGTCAAACAGAACTTTGTTAGAGGGCAATATGATAAAGGCAAAATTGAAGGTGAAGAAGTTAAAAGCTATAGAGAAGAAGATAAAGTAGCAGATGACTCTAATACCCCTACTTTCGTCGCAGGTAAATTAATGATAGATAATTTCAGATGGGCTGGCGTACCATTCTTTATTAGAACTGGTAAAAGAATGAAGAAAAAAGGTATTCAAGTAGTTGTTGAATTCAAAGAAGTACCAATGAATTTATATTACCAACGTGATTCAGAATTAGAATCTAATTTACTTGTTATAAATATTCAACCTAATGAAGGACTTTCACTACACTTAAATGCTAAAAAACAAGTTCAAGGTATAGAAACAGAACCTGTACAATTATCATACGCAATGAGTGCACAAGATAAAATGAACACAGTTGATGCATATGAGAACTTAATCTTCGATTGCCTTAAAGGTGATTCAACAAACTTTACACATTGGGAAGAATTAAAAGCGACATGGAAATATGTAGATGTGATACAAAATGTGTGGGACAATGATAAAGCACCGTTCCCTAATTATAGAGCTGGCACTAATGGACCGATTAAGAGTCAATTATTATTGTCAATTGATGGATTTAAATGGTGGGACGATATTAACTAATCTTTCTGCCAACAGGAGTGACTGAACATTGGAAGTAATTAAAGATTTACAAAGAGCAATTGTGTACATTGAAGATCATCTATTAAGCGATATCGATTTACAAACTTTGAGTGATCACGTTGAAAAGTCCCCTTTTCACTTGAATCAATCTTTTACGATGGTTATTGGTATGACGCCTATTGAATATCAACTTGCTAGAAGAATGACTGAAGCGGCATTTGATATTTTAAGTGGTCATACACGTATTTTAGATATTGCCTTAAAGTATGGATACAGAGATGCACATGCATTCGCTCATGATTTTAATGCATATCATGGCATAAGTCCGCTACAAACGAAGACACATCAATCTATGCTTAAAATTAAAAAAAGAGTCTCTATTAAATTAACTTCTACAGAAACAGAACCGTTAAATTATTCGTTACAATACAAAGATGATTTAAAGTTAGTTGGTAAAAATCATCATTATCATTCAAATGAACTAGATAATCATTTTTTAATACCTGACTTATTAGAAATGTTATTAGAGAATAATTACATAGAAGACTTTATTAAATATAATGATGTTAAACCTAACCAACTATTTGTTGTTCGAAGACCACTAGTAGATGGACTTGAAGTTTTTGTAGGCGTACCTAGCGAAAGATATCCAGGTCATTTAGATAATTATTATTTACCTGGACATCATTTCGCGACGTTTAATTTACAAGGTGAATTAGATTTTGTAGTGAGTGAAGCTTGGCACCATATTGAAAATCAATGGCAACTTAAAATGCCTTATTTACATGATGATTTTTATGTTGAGGTTTATCCTCTTGATGTTAATTTTGATCAAGAAACTTCTAAAGTCCAACTTTGGATACCTATTGATCATAAAAGTATGAATTAAAAAACACCCCGCTATCTTATTTAGATAACGGGGTGTTTCGTTATATCTAATTATTTAGTCCATTCAGTATGGAAAATACCTTCTTTATCTTTACGTTCATAAGTATGCGCACCAAAGTAATCACGTTGTGCTTGAATTAAGTTGGCAGGTAAATCTTCTGAACGGTAACTATCAAAGTAATTGATTGCTGAAGAGAAACCAGGTGTTGCAATTCCTGCTTTGATTGCAGTTGCTGATACTTCTCTTAATGAACCTTGATATTTTGCAACGATATCGTTGAAATAAGGATCTAATAATAAATTTGTTAATGATGAATCATTATCGTAAGCGTCTTTGATTTTTTGTAAGAATTGTGCACGGATGATACAACCCTCTCTCCAAATCATAGCTAACTCACCTAATTTTAAGTTCCAGTTATTTGTTTCACTAGCAGTTTTCATTTGAGCAAATCCTTGTGCATAACTACATATTTTACTCATATAAAGAGCTTGTCTGATTTGCTCTAAGAACGCTTCTTTATCACCAGTAAACTCAGTTACTTCTGGACTAAACGCTGTGCTTGCTTTAACTCTTTCATCTTTAAATGAAGAAATAAATCTAGCAAATACGGATTCAGTAATAATTGTTAATGGAATACCTAATTCTAAAGCATTAATTGAAGTCCATTTACCAGTACCTTTTTGTCCAGCTTTATCCATAATTTTTTCAACTAATGGTGTACCATCTTCGTCTAATTTATTAAAGATTTCGCCAGTGATTTCAATTAAGTAACTTTCTAATTCGCCAGCATTCCATGATTTGAACGTTTCAGCAATATCTTTATGATCCATGTGTAATACACGTTTCATTAAGTCATAACTTTCAGCGATTAATTGCATATCTGCGTATTCAATACCGTTATGCACCATTTTCACATAGTGGCCAGCACCGTCTGGACCAACATATGTTACGCATGGAGAACCATCACTTGCTTTTGCAGAAATGCTTTCTAAAATTGGTGCTACCAATTCATAAGCTTCTTTCTGACCACCAGGCATAATTGAAGGACCAGTTAATGCACCTTCTTCCCCACCTGAAACACCTGTTCCAATGAAGTTTATTCCACTTTCATCTAAATATTGGTTTCTACGAATCGTGTCTAAATAGTTAGTATTTCCGCCATCGATAAGGATGTCGCCTTTATCTAATAATGGTAATAAGCTATCGATTGTTTTATCTGTTGCTTCACCAGCTTTTACCATAAGTAAAATTTTTCTTGGTTTTTCTAATGAATCTACAAACTCTTCGATTGAATAGTTTGGATGTATATTTTTACCTTGTGATTCTTCAACCATTTGGTCGACTTTCTCTTTTGAACGGTTGTACACTGAAACTGAGTAACCACGTGATTCAATATTCCAAGCTAAGTTTTTACCCATTACAGCTAAACCAACTACACCTATTTGTTGTGTCATGAAATTAACCTCACTTTTTTTCATTTTCTAGTACATTTTAACATAGTTTGAATACGTTTTTCGTCTATAAAGTCTTTAATTTCAAATGAATACGTTTACATACTGAATTTTTATGCAAGTTCAGCAATTGCAACAATTTGTTCTGTAATTTTTTGTAATTCTTCAACTGGCATACGTTCATTTGTTGTATGAATATATTCATATCCAACACCTAAAATTACAGTAGGTATACCAAATCCACTAATAACATTTCCGTCAGATCCGCCACCTAGTTTAACAAGGTCTGCTTTACGTCCAATTTTTTCAGAAGATTTAACAGCTAATTGAACAACATCGTCTTCTTCAGTTAAGTTAAAGCTTGGGTACATAATTTGTACATTAACTTCAGCAGAACATCCAAATTCTTCAGCAGTTTTCTCGAATGCTTCTTTCATATGTGTGACTTGTTGGTTCATTTTTTCGTCATCTAAAGATCTAGCTTCTGCTAAAATATATACATGATCACTTACGATATTTGTTGCTGTTCCACCTTCGAATCTACCGATATTAGCAGTCGTTTCTTCATCGATACGTCCTAAGTTCATATGACTAACAGCTTTAGCAGCGATATTAATAGCAGAAACACCTTTTTCAGGTTCTAATCCAGCGTGTGCTGTTTTACCTTTAATAATTGCCTCTATTTTAGCTTGTGTTGGAGCCGCTACAACAGTTGTACCTACTTTACCAGGCGCATCAATAGCAAAACCATATTTCGCTTGAATATCATCTGGATTTAAAGCTTTAGCACCAACTAAACCAGATTCTTCACCTACTGTAATGATAAACTCGATATCACCATGTTGAATATTGTTATCTTTAATAACTTGAATAGCTTCTAAAATGGCAGCTAAACCAGCTTTATCATCAGAACCTAAGATTGTTTCACCTTTAGAATAAATGTAACCATCTTCACGTAATTCAGGTTCAATATTATTACCAGGCGTAACAGTATCCATATGGCTTGTAAAATAAATCGGTGTCTTACTAGAATCCTCACCTTTTAATTTACAAATTAAATTACCAGCACCATAACCAGTCTCACTTTGAGAGTCATCCTCTTTAACATCTAAACCTAAATCCGTAAACTTTTGCTTTAATAAGTCAGCAATCTTTCTTTCATTTTTAGATTCAGAATCTACCTTTACAAGTTCTATAAAAGTATTCAATAATCTTTCTTCATTAATCATGATTGTCCCTCTTTTCATTTATTTAAATATCTCATAATCTAGTGTATAATAGTTGATAAATATATACAAAACTAATGTTTAAAGAGAGGGTTATCATGCAAAATAAGAATATACGTAAAATCATAATCATCGTAATGTTAGTAGCAATCGTAGCTGCACTTGTATTATCAGGTATCTTACCATTCCTATTAAATTAATAATATAATTTAAAAGCGCTAGCTCATGATGAGTAGCGCTTTTTGTTTTGGGGTAGACAATTCTAGAAAATGAGGTATTTCATGGCTTAAGTCCATCATTAAGCCAAGAGATTGGTCATTTCGTGGCTTAAGTCCTTCATTAAGCCAAGAGATCGGGTATTTCATGGCTTAAGTCTACCATTAAGCCAAGAGATTGGTCATTTCATGGCTTAA
>ERZ1023180.20-NODE-20-length-83263-cov-8.903831_pt1 | contig 83263 bp, 75 predicted proteins | sample MGYA00380436_ERZ1023180 | MGnify/ENA primary metagenome ERZ1023180 (study PRJEB33173, sample SAMEA4830337) | metagenome | study: EMG produced TPA metagenomics assembly of the PRJEB25223 data set... | reverse complement strand
TTTTAAGTCGTCAGCAGTATTTGCCACTACAGCTTTACCTACTGTTGAATGATGACCGATTCCTTGACCTTTAGCCAATTCATCACCTACTAAATGAATCTTCATTAAGTTAGTTGTACCTGTTTCACCTGTTGGTACACCTGCAGTAATAATGATTAAATCACCATTATCAACTAAACCTGTGTTAACAGCTGTTGAAACAGCATTATTTAATAATTCATCAGTTGTTTGTTTACCTTTTTTCACAACTGGTAATACGCCCCATACTAATGTCATATGACGTGCAGTTGTTTCATTAGGTGTAACTGCAATAATGTGTGAATGTGGTCTATATTTAGAGATTGTTTGAGCTGTAGCACCACTTTCAGTTGCTGCAACGATTGATTCTACGTTTAAGTTTAAAGCTGTATGTGCAACTGATACACCGATTGCATTAACTAAATTCGTATCGATCATTTTTGAACGATCAGATAATAATTTTTTGTAATCTTGAGCATCTTCGGCAGCTACTGCGATATTTTGCATTGTACGTACTGCTTCTTCTGGATATAATCCTGCTGCAGTTTCACCAGATAACATCACTGCATCTGTACCATCGTAAATTGCGTTCGCTACGTCACTTGCTTCTGCTCTTGTACAACGTGGGTTTCTTTGCATTGAATCTAACATTTGTGTTGCTGTAATAACTGGTTTACCTAATTTATTACATTTTTGGATTAATTGTTTTTGTACCATTGGAACTGCTTCTGGTAAAATTTCAACACCCATATCACCACGTGCAACCATTAAACCATCTGAAACTTGAAGAATTTCATCGATATTTTCAATACCTTCTTCATTTTCAATTTTAGGAATAATTTTAATAACGTTATTTTCTTTTTCTTCTAAAATTGCACGGATATCTAATACATCTGATGGACGTCTTACGAAACTAGCTGCAATAAAGTCTACACCTTCTTCGATACCGAAGCGGATATCACTAGCGTCTTTATCAGTAATACCAGGAAGGTTTACTTTAACACCCGGTAAGTTAACACCTTTTTTATTTTTTAATTCGCCAGTGTTTTGGACGTCACAGTGAACTTCACCTTTAGCGATATCTACTGATTTAACTGTAAGTTCAATTAAACCATCATCAAGTAAAATTGTTGATCCGACTTCTACATCTTCAGCTAATTTTTCGTAAGTAACTGAGAACGCTTCTTTAGTACCTTCTACTTCAGTTGTTTTAACTGTTACTTCACTACCTTTAGTAAGCTCAATTAAACCATCTTTCATGTTATGTGTTCTAATTTCAGGACCTTTAGTATCTAATAAGATACCAATATTTTTATTTAATTTAGAACTTACTTTTCTAATTGTATCTATACGACCTTTATGTTCTTCATGACTTCCATGTGAAAAGTTTAATCTAGCAACGTTCATGCCTGCAAGCATTAATTTTTCTAACATTTCTTCTGATTCTGATGCTGGACCTATCGTACATACAATTTTTGTCTTTCTCATATTAAAATGACCTCCGTAGTTTTTCTTTTTTTATATAGATAATTGATGTGCTAAATTATACATTTTATTGTCGATGTTATGTTCTGCTTGGAATATTTCATCAAAATGAGTACATGTAAGTTCATTTTGTTGAATTCCAACTGCTTTAGCACTATCACCTTGCATAAGTAATTCAACTGCATAGCCGCCTAAACGAGAAGCAAGCACTCTATCCATTCCAGTAGGTGTACCACCTCTTTGAATGTGGCCTAAACATGAAACTCTTGTATCAATGTTAATAAATTTCTTCAATTCTTCCCCACATTGATTACCAGTCATGACACCTTCAGCACAAATAATAATAGAATGTTTTTTCCCTCTATCCATACCATGTTGAATTTTTTCAGCTATTTCTTCAATGTCCGATTTAACTTCTGGTATTAAAATTGTTTCTGCTCCAGCAGCTAAACCTGACCAAAGTGCTAAATCTCCAGCATCTCTTCCCATTACTTCAATAATAAAAGTACGTTCATGACTTGATGCTGTATCTCTTATTTTATCGACAGCATCAATGATTGTGTTAAGCGCTGTATCAAAACCAATTGTAAAGTCTGTACCATTAATATCGTTATCGATAGTACCGGGAACACCGATTGTTTTAAGATTTTTAGCTTCTTCGCTTAATCTTTGTGCACCTCTATAACTTCCATCTCCACCGATAACAACTAATCCTTCTATGCCTCTTTTTTCAAGGTTTTCAATTGCTTTTGCACGCACTTCTTTTTCTTTAAATTCTGGACATCTAGCAGAATAAAGGAATGTACCACCTCTTTGAATCATGTCCCCAACTGAACCTAATTCAAGTTTTTTGATATTATCATTTATTAAGCCTAAGTAACCTTGGTAAACACCATAAACTTCAATATCATGATAAATAGCTTTACGAACAACTGCACGAATTGCTGCGTTCATCCCTGGTGAATCTCCACCGCTCGTTAAAACCGCAATTTTTTTCATAAATATACAGACCTCTCTTGTTATATGTTTGTTAATTTAAAAATAACACAAATATTGGCTTGATTCCATTAAAACTACTGTTATTTAAATATGTAAACGTCTTCTTAAAAAAAGATTCCAACTTTTGTAATTTTTCAAAAGTTGGAATCGCTTAATTTTAATTCAATTATGCACATATACATAAATTTATAAAAAGAAATGATATCCGTATAAATCATTTTCTTTTCAATTGTTATATCTTAATCGATATAACTTCCTATATTACGATACTTTTTAAAACGATCTTCAACTAAACTTTCTGCATTTAATGTTCTTAAGTCTGAAAGATGTTTTTCAATTGATGTCTTTATAAGTGAAGCTTGTGATTCTAGATGTTTATGAGCGCCACCAAATGGTTCTTTAACAACTTCATCTACAACATCTAAATCAAATAAGTCAGGTGCTGTAATTTTCATTGTTTCGGCTGCCATTTGAGCAAGCCCAGAATCTTTCCATAATAATGCTGCTGCACCTTCCGGAGATATAACAGAATAAGTACTATTTTCTAACATAATTAGACGATTGGTTACACCTAATCCAAGCGCACCACCGCTTCCGCCTTCACCGATGACAATAGAAATAACAGGTACTGTTAAAGATGCCATTTCGACTAAGTTTTTAGCAATAGATTCACTCTGTCCACGTTCTTCTGCAGCTTTACCAGGATATGCACCTTTCGTATCAATGAACGTAATAATCGGTCTATTAAACTTCTCAGCCTGCTTCATTAAACGCAATGCTTTACGATATCCCTCTGGATGTGCCATCCCAAAGTTTCTAAAAATATTATCTTTAGTGTCTTTACCTCTTTGGTGCCCTATAACTGTCACTGGTAACCCATTAAAGTAAGCCAATCCACCTATTAAAGCTGGGTCATCACGGAAAGTTCGATCACCGTGAAGTTCGATAAAATCATCAAATATGTAAGGGATATAATCTAAAGTTGTAGGTCTTTCTTGTAATCTCGCAACTTGTACTCTATCCCAAGGCTTTAAATTATTATAAATGTGTTCAGTTTCTTTTGTTAAAGTGGCTTCCAACATTTCTATTTCATCTGTTAAGTCTACATCATGTTTTTCTTGATAAGATTGTAGAGATGCTATTTTTTCTTTAATTTCTACTAAAGGTTTTTCAAATTCAAGCATTGTCTTTCACCTCGTTATGATGCATCTTGAGCACAGTACTTAAAGTTTTATACATATCTTTTCGATGTACAACTTTATCTAATTGGCCATGTTCTAATAAAAATTCCGCCGTTTGGAAATCGTCAGGTAGTTTTTCACTAATCGTTTGTTCAATGATTCTTCTACCAGCAAATCCAATCAAAGCTTTCGGTTCTGCAAAGTTTAAATCACCTACAGAAGCAAAGCTCGCTGAAACGCCGCCAGTTGTAGGGTGTGTCATATATGAAATGAATAGTAAGCCTTTATCACTATGACGTTTAATGGATACACTTGTCTTTGCCATTTGCATTAGTGAGATGATTCCTTCTTGCATTCTTGCACCACCACTCGCTGTGAACAATACAAATGGTAAATTATGATCTGCACAATAATCTACAATTCTACAAATTTTCTCTCCAACTACTGCACCCATACTTCCCATTCTAAATCTTGAATCCATAACACAGATACCATAAGGAATACCGTCAATTGACGTTACACCTGTAACGACTGCATCATTTAAACCAGTGCTTTTTCTATCTTTTTCTAATTTTTCTTCATATCCAGGAAATTCTAATGGGTTTGAAGCAGTCATACCGACATCAAACTCTTTAAATGCATCTTCATCACTCACAGCTCTAATTCTATCGTGAGCAGTTAATGCAATATGATGATCACAGTTAAAACAGACATTTAAGTTTTGCACGAGCTCTTTCGTATACATGATTTTTTTACATTTAGGGCATTTTGTCATGATACCTTCAGGCACGTCATTATCTTTACTGTTTTGAACAGTTACATATTTTTTCTTTTTCTGGCTACGATTGAACAAGTCTTTAAACATGTCACTATCCCCCTGATTTTATTTACAATTGTCTCTTTCAAATCTATCACTATATTGAGAGAGTAGCTTCCAAATCATATACATAATTTGATTATTATTATTTGAAACAAGTTCTTCTTTTGAATTTGTTTCAATGTTATTGTGTTCTTCACAGAAATTTTCAATCATCCATTTTAATTCATTAATTTCATCTAATTGTGATTCGTTATGAATTAAGAACCTTCCGATTAAATCAAAAAGTTGGTGTTGGTACATATCACTTAAGAATGTACCTTCACCTCTTCTAGTATGTATCACTCCTAAAAGTTCTAATGCTCTTAGGGCTTCTCTGATACTTGAACGTCCAACATTTAACGTTTCACTTAAAAATCTTTCGGAAGGCAGTTTTTCACCCACTTGAATATTTTTTTCAACAATAATTGACTGAATTTGTTCGACAATCTTGATTAATCCTTTTTGCTTTTCTTTATCCAACGTGAGTCTCCTTCCAAAATTATGACAAGTCTGCTAATTCATATGTTCTACGTTCTATTTCATCAACATCAACTTCAATACGTGCTACACCTGATTCCATACCAGCTTTTGCTACAGCTTTCGCTACGTATGGTGCAACTCTTGGATCGAAAGGTCCAGGAATGACATAATCAGCATTTAATTCATCCTCTGAAACAAGATTAGCAATTGCTTCTACTGCTGCTTGTTTCATTTCTTCATTTATATGAGTTGCACGAATATCTAATGCACCTCTAAAAATACCAGGAAATGCTAATACATTATTAATTTGGTTAGGGAAATCAGAACGCCCTGTACCAATAACTTTAGCACCCGCTTCTTTTGCTACATCTGGCATAATTTCAGGAACTGGATTAGCCATAGCAAAGATAATTGGGTCTTCAGCCATTGTTTCAACTAATTCTTTTGTTAATGCGCCTTCAACAGATACACCTACGAATACATCCGCATCTTTAATAACATCTGATAATTGACCTTCTGTTTTATCTTTGTTTGTCCATTTCGCAACAAAGTCTTTAGTAGGATTCATACCATAAGGACGGTCTTCATAAATCGCACCTCTAGAATCACACATAATCATATTTCTTACACCATAACTGTATAATAATTTAATAATTGCAATACCAGCTGCACCTGCACCATTTAAAACAACTTTTATATCGGATAATTTTCTGTCAGTAATTTTCAATGCATTAATCAAACCAGCAACAGTTACGATAGCCGTACCATGCTGATCATCATGAAAGACAGGTATTTTAGTTTCTTTTTTTAGGCGTTCTTCAATTTCAAAGCATCGAGGCGCTGAAATATCTTCTAAGTTAACACCACCATAGTTAGGTTCTAATAGTTTAACAGTATTCACAATTTCATCAACGTCTGTCGTATTCAGTGCAATTGGCACACCATCTACACCAGCAAAACTTTTGAACAAAACCGCTTTCCCTTCCATAACAGGAATACTTGCTTCAGGACCTATATCACCTAAACCTAATACAGCTGTACCATCTGTAATAACAGCTACTGCATTTGATTTCATTGTATAGTCATATACTTTTCTGACGTCTTCATGTATATCTTTACACGGTTCTGCGACACCTGGAGAATAAGCAAGACTTAATTCCTCTTTATTAGTAACTTTAACTTTGGCATAAACGCCTAATTTACCTTGTTTTTCTTTATGCATATATAGTGCATCATCTCTTAATGACAAAATAATCATCCCTTCATTGTATGTATCTATCCCTTTATTATACATTAAATTTCTATAATTAAATTAAAAAATTCTTCATAGTGGTCAGACCACCATGAAGAATACTATATCATAAATTATTTAATTAATAAAGACTATAAAAGGCGTACATTCTCATAACCTATTTTATGAATAAATTCTTCAAAATTACCATGATTTAAGTTTAAATAGCCAAGCATTTTTGAACTATAATCTTCATCATTAAAATACGTTACTTTAATATAACGATCGTGGTCTTTTGTAATCCACTCTGCTAAATCTTCTACATTTCTTACGACGACTTCTTTTGTCGTATTAAATTTATGTTGTTTAAATGCTTCTAATGTATCTATTTGATTAATAATAATTTGTGTCTTACCGTTTCTTTTTTCGAATTTGCCATTGATAATTACTGGGACATTAATGATATCAGTTGTTTCAATTTGTTTATATGCATCAGGGAATATAACCCCTTCAACTTCATTTAGCCCATCTATTAAATTGACGAAAGCCATATTTTGACCTTTTTTAGTTCTAATTTTCCTTAGTGAGGCAATCATTACGAGCATCGGCACTTTATTATGGTCTATTCTTAATGGATAAATAGATAAATATTGATGTTGATTGAATAATGAAATGATTGGATGTTCAGTTGCATAGAACCCTAAGTATTCTTTTTCATATTCACTTTTCATAAGATTAGGCATTTCTTCAATTTCTTTAAATTCTTTCTTTACGTTTAAACCTAATTCTTTCAATAAATTATTAGAATCTCCAACAGACTCGCTACTTTCATAAACATCGTCAATAGACTGTAACAATGTCGCTCTAGTCTGACCAAAATCATCTAAAGCTCCAGCATATATAAGTGCTTGTATCATTTTCTTACTTTTCGCTTTACTAGGTAATCGATGTACAAGATCAAACATATCTTTATATGTTCCATTTGCTTTTCTTTCATCAACGATCACTTTTACGCTTTGATAACCAACACCTTTAATTGCACCAAGTGACGTATATATACCTTTTTTAGTTGCTTTATAGAACCATTCACTATGATTAATGGACGGTGGATATATTTTTACACCAATTCTTTTAAGTTCCGTTACCATTTGTTCTGTCTTAACTTCATTACCAACTACATTAGAAAGAATCGCAGCATAAAAATATGTCGGATAATGGACTTTCAAATAAGTCATGATATACGCGATTTTACTATATGCTACAGCATGTGCTTTTGGATAACCATAGTCTGCAAACTTCAGTATTAAATCAAATATTTTTACAGCTGTTGATTCCTCGTAACCTCTTTCTAAGCTTCCATTCACAAAATGTTTTCTTTCATTTTCTAACACTGCTCTATTTTTCTTACTCATCGCACGTCTCAAAATATCCGCTTCACCATATGAGAATCCTGCGAACTTACTCGCAATCTGCATAATCTGTTCTTGATAAATAATAACGCCATAAGTTGATTTCAATATCTCTTTTAAGTCTGGATGTAAATATTCTATCTCTGCATTTTGTCTACGTCTTTTAATATATGTTGGTATTTCTTCCATTGGTCCAGGTCTATATAGCGATGTAACTGCTACAATATCGAGAAAATGGTCAGGCTTTAACCTCTTTAATACACTTCTAACACCTTGAGATTCGAGCTGAAAAATACCTGTTGTTTCACCTTTAGACAATAGTTGAAAGACTTTAGAGTCATCAAAAGGTATTTTTTCGATATCTACAATTTGATTTTCTTGATATTTCACTTGATTGACCACTTGTTGAATAATCGATAAATTTCTTAAACCAAGAAAGTCGATTTTTAATAGACCGATCTTTTCAGTTTCTGTCATTGTCCATTGCGTTAAAACACCCGTATCACCCATCATTGTTGGTACAAATTGGTGTAATGACTGATCATTAATAATGATACCTGCTGCATGGGTCGATGTATGCCTCGGTAAACCTTCTAATTGTTTACTTAGTTGAAACCATTTTTCATGCAAATGATTCTGGTTAACAAATTGTTTAAACGCATCATCTTCAAATGCTTCGTCTAATGTAATACCTAATTTATGCGGAATTAATTTTGAAATGTAATTGAGTGTAGCATCATCAAACTGCAATATTCTACCTACATCTCTTGCTACTGCTCTCGCTTGAAGATGTCCATAAGTTACAATCCCAGCAACACGATTATCACCATATTTTTCTTGAACATATTGAATCACTTTATCGCGCTTAGTATCTTGAAAGTCGATATCAATATCCGGCATCGTCACACGTTCTGGGTTTAAAAATCTTTCAAATAACAAATCAAATTCAATCGGATCAATAGTTGTAATATTTAAAATAAAACTAACAAGAGACCCGCCAGATGAACCACGTCCTGGTCCAACTAATACATTTTGCTCTTTCGCATAATTAATTAAGTCACTAACGATTAGGAAATAATCTGAATATCCCATTTTTACAATAATATCGTATTCGTATTTAAGTCTTTTTTCATATACTTCATTAAACTGTGGATACTTAGATTTATTCCTCATTAATAATTCCCAAAGATATTCATCACTTGATTGATTATCAGGCGTTTTATATTTTGGTAATAAATCTTGATGATACTCAATTTCAACATGACATTTTTGAGCTATTTCGTCTGTGTTTTGTATGTACGTTTCATCTATATTAATTTGCGATATATCTTCTTTAGTTAAAAAATGATGATTTAAGTTTTGTTGAAAATCACTCATCGTTAATTTTTCATTATTTTTAATTGCATGAAGTGCAATTAAACTATCACCATCATCTTCATTCAAATAAAGTGCAGACTTCATAAAAACTTTCTTATGATCCATTTCAATCATAGAATCATGTGAAATATATTTATCATCTTCCTCAATTGTTATAGCTTGGAATAAATAATAGTTAGCTTCATTGATTTGTTTACCAATGATTATAAGTCCTTCTGAATAAGCATTCACCCATTCAATGGGTGCTGAAAATCTTTCTTTTATGGAAATAGCAGAAGATAACTTAATTAAATTATGATAGCCTGTTATATTTTTAGCTAAGACCACACATTCAACTTGATTGAGCTGGTCATCTAAATAAATGGTTAATCCGAAGATTGGTTTTATATCTTCTTTTATACATGCATCATAAAATTGTAAAGCACCGTGCAGAACATTTAAATCTGTAAGAGCAAGCGCTTGATAATTTTCATTTTTAGCTTTTTGAACAACATCTGGTATTCTGACACTTGAATTGAGCAAATCATATGATGAATGAATATTTAAATGACTTACCATGCGCTCACCTCCTATATTTCAGATTTAATATCTGCTGCTAATGCATCAAACTCTTCCCAGCTATATACAGATGCACCCGAGGCATTTGGGTGTCCTCCACCGTTATATTGAGCTGCGATATGATTAATTTTTATACCTTTTGAACGAATTCTACATCTTATTTCTTTTCCTTCATCGACAGCAAATACCCACGCTTTTAATCCTTTAATATCAGAAACGGTATTCACGAATAATGAAGCTTCGTTAGGTTGTAAGTTGAATTGTTCAAGTATATCTTTCGTAATCTTAATTGAACAGAATCCTTCACCATCATATTTGAAATTCTGAAGTATATATCCTTGGAAGTGAAGTAAAGCTGGGTCTCTTTCACTCAGTTGGTTAAGTAATTTAGTACGTTCGAATTCTTTCGTCATTAACTCAGCTGCAACTTCCATTGTATGTGTTGACGTATTATCAAATAAGAATCTACCCGTGTCACCAACAATGCCTAGATATAAGACTCTACTTGCTTTCTCACTTACGTTAGAACCATTTAAATCCCATGATTTATTTAAATCAAAGATTATTTCACTTGTAGATGACGCCTCAGTATTCACAAAATTAATATCACCATATGAATCTACTGGTGGATGATGATCAATCTTAATTAATTCGGCACCTGTATTAAAGCGACTATCATCTATACGTGGCGCGTTTGCTGTATCACAAACAATCACGAGTGCACCATTATATGTTTCATCTGCAATTTTATCCAAATCTCCAATAAATGTTAGCGTCGGTTCTGGTTGCCCGACTGCATAAATATGCTTTTCAGGAAAAGCATCTTGTAGTATATATTTCAAACCTAATTGAGATCCGTATGCATCTGGGTCTGGTCTAACATGCCTATGTATAATAATTGTTTCATATTGCTTTATTTTATTTAATATTTCTTCCATTGTTATCCTTCTTTCTTTATATTTACTTATATTTTATTAATTGATATAATTCGACTTGGTAGGAGGAATCAAACATGTCATCTGAAATTATGTCTACACTTGTTGCTTTAGCAGTAACAGTTATGATTATTGCTTTAATATTCGCTATTTTAAATTTAGCACGTTCATTTAGAACGAAACGTGACGTTAGAAAAGCTTATCATAAAGCACGTTCAAGATTTTACTTTGGTATATTTATGATCGCATTTGCAGCAGACCAAGTATTGTTATTTCCAACATTAGTCACTTATATTATTGTTTTAGTATTATTATTCTTTGGTATTTTAAACGTGTCTTATGGCTATAGAGCAAGTAAATACTTTAAAGGTAACTTACCGATTGAGAACAAAGCTTGGGAAGAATTCGAACAAAAAAAACATCAATAATATTTTAAAAAGCGTTGTATAACATAACGCTTTTTATTTTTCGAGAATTTGACACATTAGTAATGCTTTCGCAACAGTCGCACTACCGCTCACCATCGTAACTTCGAATTTAGCAAATATTCTACCGATATCTAATGTTGTAATCTTCACTTCTACATCGTCATCGATTTGAACAGTTTTCAAATAATAAATGTCTATATGTTCAATCATGATTTCTGATTTTTTCATTTTTCTTATTTCATAACGTAACGCTTCTTCAATAACTGCAATATAAACAGATTTCGTTAACATACCGAATTGATTGGTTAATTGTGGAGATATATTCACCACAACATTACCGTTGTCCATTGTGATTTGTTTTGCAATTTGGTCATGAATCGTTTCACCTATTTGTGGTTGTCTACTCATTAATTGCATCGTCTTCAATACATCTTCACGAGAAATGATACCGATTAATACTTTAGAGGTAGATACAACAGGCAACAATTCAATCCCTTCCCAAATCATAAGATGGGCACAAGTTGCGATGGTCGTATTTAAATGTGCAATAATAGGTGATTTAGTCATCAACGTTCTAATACTTTTATCTTGTTCTTCGTTAACAATATCTTTACTCGTTAAAATTCCTACAACTTTCATTTCACTATCAACAACTGGAAAACGCGTATGAGATGTTTGTTGAGATAATTCGTTCCAATCTCGCACTTTTTGTTTATCATCTAAATAAGAAGTTGATTCAATGGGGATCATAATATCTTCAACCATTAAAATTTCTTTTTTAATCATTTGATCATATATAGCTCTGTTAATAATATTGGCAACTAAAAATGTATCATAATTTGATAAAATAATCGGAAGTTCGTGTTCATCAGCATAATTTATAATATCTTCATTCGCTTCAAAACCACCCGTAATTAACACGGCAGAACCTCTTTTTAAAGCTTCCATTTGTACATCTGATCTATTACCAACTATCAGCAATGTATTTTTAGTTAAATATTTAACGACATCATTTAATTCCATTGCGCCAATTGCAAATTTTGATAAAGTTTTATATAAGCCTTGTTTACCGCCCAATACTTGACCATCCACAATTTTAACAATTTCATTAAATGTTAAATTTTCAATTTGTTCTCTAGATTTTCTTTCAATTCTAACTGTCCCTACTCTATCAATAGATGCTACAAGCCCTTGATTATCCGCTTCTTTAATTGCACGGTAAGCTGTACCTTCAGAGACATTTAAATCTTTCGCTATCTGTCTGACAGAGATTTTATGTCCAACAGATAACGATTCAATATACTTAATAATTTGCTCATGTTTCGTCATGTTTATACCCTCTATCAAATTTTATGAATTACTTTCTATTATACATTTTTAATGTATTAAATGATATCTTAAAAATTAAATAAAAGATTGAAACAACGCTCATTAAATTAAATCTTTTATACAGATTTACTTTTTAAACTTAAAAGCTGAGACGATAAAATCATCTCAGCTTTCTTAACTTACTTTCATATACATTTATAATTCTACTGTTTCACCAGGTTTTAAAATGTGCACTTCTGATTCTGTTACAGCTTTTTCAAAATCTTTAGAGTCTTGTTTAATAAAGTCAAATGTATCGTAATGAATAGGTACTACCTTTTTCGGCTTGATAAATTCATTAACTGCATAACTAGCATCATCAATGCCCATTGTAAAGTTATCGCCTATCGGAATAAAGCATAAATCCACTGGGTGTCTATCTGCGATTAATTTCATATCGCTGAATAAGCCTGTGTCACCAGTATGATAAATTGTACCCGCTTCAGTTTCTAATACAATTCCTGCAGGCATACCTAAATAGACGATTTCTCCATTTTCTTCTGTAAAGCTATTACTATGAAAGGCTTGCACATATTTTACTTTTCCAAAATTAAATTCAATATTTCCACCAATATTCATTGGATGTAAGTTTTCTAATCCGTGTTTATTAGATAAATAATCAATCGCTTCAGGTAACGCTATAACTGTTGCACCTGTTCTTTTTGCAATGCTAACAGTATCACCTAAATGATCGCCATGACCATGAGTTAATATAATATAATCTGCTTCTACTTCATCTGTCGTCAAATCTGATAATGGATTCCCTGTTATAAACGGATCCACAATCACTTTATGTCCTTTACTTTCAAAATAGATTACTGATTGTCCATGAAATGATACTTTCATGAATCTCCCTCCTCACATTGTCTTTTCCGTATATTATATACCCTAAATTTGAATTTATGAATCAAGAAGTCTAAAATAATGATGTAAGAAAGAGATTTGGGAGGAAGAATAATGGAACATAATGAAATAGCAAAATTTTTAAAAGATAAAGATGCAGATGCAGCATGGATTACAACGCCTTTGAACATCTTTTATTTAACAGGTTATTTATCTGAACCACATGAACGTCTATTTAGCTTATTAGTCACTAAAGATGGTGAAGAAACACTATTTTGTCCAAAAATGGAAGTTGAAGAAGCTAAAAATGCAGGTTTCACTGGAAACATCGTTGGATACTTAGATACAGAATCACCATTCGATTTGATTGAACAACAATCTTATAAAACTTTTGCGATAGAATCAGAGCATTTATCAGTTAAAAGACTTCGTGAAATTGAAAAAGCATTTAATGTAGAAACAATTATTGATATTGATCAAGTATTAAAAGATATTAGAAATGTAAAAACTAATGACGAGATTGAGTTGTTACAAGAAGCGGCTAAATATGCAGATTTAGCTATTCAAGCTGGCGTTGATAAGTTAGAAGTTGGCGTTTCTGAAATTGAAGTATTAAATCATATTGAAACAACTATGAAACAACATGGTATTTCTAAGATGAGCTTTGATACTATGGTATTATTCGGCGATCATGCAGCAGCTCCTCATGGTACACCAGGAGAAAGAACTTTAAAAGAAAATGAATATGTACTATTTGACCTAGGTGTCATTTATAAAGGTTATTGTTCAGATATTACAAGAACTGTTCCATTCGGCACACCTTCTGATAAGGCACAAGAAATTTACAACGTCGTACTTGATGCTAACAAACAAGCAATTGAAATGATTAAACCAGGTGCTAAAATTGCTGACTGCGATAAAGTAGCTAGAGATATTATTAGCAATGCTGGTTATGGTGAATACTTCCCGCATAGACTTGGTCACGGACTTGGATTAAGCGTCCATGAATTCCCAGACATTTCTAGTGCAAATACGGATGAATTCAAACCAGGCATGGTATTAACAGTTGAACCTGGAATTTACGTTCCTGGTGTCGCTGGCGTTAGAATTGAAGACGATATCGTTGTAACTGAAGATGGACATCGCATACTAACAGGCTACCAAAAATGATTAAAGAAGCTTGTGTAGAAACAATTTCGCAAATTGAACAAGCGATTAAAAATGGTGCAAATCGAATTGAACTTTGCGATAACCTTTCAGTTGGCGGCACAACACCAAGTTATGGAATGGTAAAGATTGCAGTAGAACTATGTCATCAACATAACGTTGAAGTCGCTGTCATGATTAGACCTCGCGGTGGAGATTTTAACTATAATTATTTCGAATATGAAATCATGCGACAAGATATATTACAATTGAAAGATTTGAAAGTTGATGCATTTGTATTTGGTTGTTTAGATGAACACGGTCATCTTGACGAATGGAAGATGAAATCATTAAAAGAAACATGTGGTATCATACCTGCCGTTTGTCATATGGCATTTGATTCAATTAATCCATATCATCAATTAAAATCATTAGATTGGTTAATTAAGCACCAATTCAGTCGCATACTAACACATGGCGGACCAAGTGATAGTGTGATATTTGATAACATTAACCATTTAGGTAAATTGTTGATTCACTCAAAAGGCAATATTACAATCATGCCAGGTGGCGGACTTAATAAAGATAACTTATCACAATTAATAGAAGACATACCATTCGATGAAGTACACGGTACAAAGATTGTATAATAAGAAAAACCTGAGACGAAATTCGTCTCAGGTTTTTTGGTGGAGTTGACTTGTTTTTTAGTTTGGCGGGCGCTTAGTTACACTTCGTCCGACTTTTGTTACTAACAATGCCTTATTAGAATTTGATACACCCTATGTACCGAAAACTAAATAAATCAAGTATGTTTTTTAAAAAATATCGTACTTGATATTTTAACTTTTTTCTAGATAAAATTTCTTATTTCGCATATTTGTATTTTTAAAGTATTTATTACATACTCTTCTGACTGTATGTATTGGTATAGGATAACACCATGCTTTAGCTTCTTTAAAATCAAAAGGTTTTCTCTTTATGATAAAAAGTTCTTTTTGGTTGAAATATATTAACTCCTCATACCCTAAATCTTTTCTACAGTAACAACATCTATAGTTATGCTTGTTTTTCTTAAAGGCAATAGTAAATAATTTTCTACAATTTGGGCATCTCAAACCAGATGCAACTTTATCTTCTAGAATATTAATATCTTTTTGATAAAAGGTTGAATGAATAGATTCATATTGTTTGAAAATATTTAAGATTTCTTGATTAGCTTCTTGATTATTTGTATCAATGAGTTGAGGAACTCTAGAAAGTTCTTGAGGAAGTAGTATTGCTTGATTTTGTGGTCTTTTACCGTGAAGATTGAAATGACTATTTGTAAATATAATAATGGTTTCAACTTGTCTTGGTAAATTGTGAGTATTAACGATTGATTGTATTTTATTTTCAATTTTATTTGTTTGTATGTGCGGTGACGGGTATCTTAAACTATTCGTACATTTAATATAATCTTCTTCAAAATACCAGTCGCCAGTATAGTGTTTAACTTCGAAAATATAGATTTTTGTTGATGAAACAACTAAAAAATCAATTTGTATATGATTTGAGGTTCCGATTTCTAAATTATATACATACTTAACATCAACGATAGTGTCTAGTATTGCTTTAAAATACATTTCTCCTTCCAATCCAGTTTGGTTAATATACAATTCTTTTCTTTGATCTAAATTCAAATTTGTCCAGCCTTCGATAGCTTTAAGATAAGAAATATATTCGGTTTTGTTCATGTAATCACCTGCTGTTAATAATAATATGTAATCAAATTATAGGTATTCTGCTCATTTTCAGCTAGTTGCATAAATTAAAAAAATGTCCAACTCAGCAATCTGAGTTAGACATTTTTTTAAATTTTATCTCAAAACTTCTTGATAAGGTGTATATTCTTTATCAAAAGCTTTTGCAACTTCTTTATATGTTAGTTTACCGTGTATTGTGTTTAAACCTTTAGCAAGTGCTTCGTTATCTTGACATGCTTTAACGTACCCTTTGTTTGCTAATTGAATTGCATATGGAGTTGTTGCATTATTTAATGCAATTGTAGATGTTCTTGGAACTGCTCCTGGCATATTAGCAACTGCATAGTGAACGACATCATGTTTAACATATGTTGGGTTATCATGTGTTGTAATTCTATCTGATGTTTCGAATGAACCTCCTTGGTCAATCGCGATGTCTACTAATACTGAACCTGGTTTCATTTTCTTAACCATTTCTTCAGTTACAAGTTTCGGTGCTTTAGCGCCTGGTATAAGTACTGACCCAATTACTAAATCACTTTCAACAACTGCTTCTTCAATATTTAAAGGTGATGACATCATCGTTTGCACGCTTGCACCAAATAAATCATCTAATTGTTGTAAACGTGTAGGATTTAAGTCAATAATCGTAACGTCTGCTCCAAGACCGACTGCCATTTTAGCAGCATTTGTTCCTGCTTGACCTCCACCGATTATTGTTACTTTCCCTCTTTTAACACCTGGTACTCCAGATAATAATATTCCAATGCCACCATGTGTTTTTTGTAGGAATTGCGCACCAATTTGAGTTGACATTCTTCCTGCTACTTCACTCATTGGCGCTAGTAATGGTAATGAACGATCGCTTAGCTGAACAGTTTCATAAGCAATTGCAGTTACTTCATTCTCTAATAATGCATTTGTTAAAGATTCTTCAGCAGCTAGATGTAAATATGTAAATAGGATTAAGTCTTTCTTGAAGAATTGGTATTCTTCTTGTAATGGTTCTTTAACTTTCATAACCATTTCTACATTCCATGCTTCTTCTTGACTTACAATTTCTGCTCCAGCTTGTTGATAATCTTCGTTAGTAAATTGTGAACCTAACCCTGCCTCAGTTTCTACTTTAACAACATGATTTTGTGCAACTAAACTTGCCACGCCACTAGGTGTTAATGCCACCCTATTTTCATTATTTTTAATCTCTCTTGGTACTCCAATAATCATTTTTCATTCCTCCTTGCTTTTATCATAACGCCACTAATTTGAAAGCGCAATCATTATTATTCATTTTTTATATTATCCTTATTTTCTAAATTTTTTTAATTTTCTTACTATAACGCAATTTTAACATACTTTATATAAAAATCGTGTAAATTCCCTATTATTTAAAAGTTTATATTGTTATTTTTTCAGAAAATTATGATATAATTAAATAAAAGAACTAGGAGGCGGTTTCTATGTTAAGTTACAAAAATATTTTAATTGCAGTAGATGGATCAACTGAATCAGAATGGGCTTATAATAAAGCTGTAGCCGTTGCTAAACGTAATGATGCTAAATTAACAATTGTTAATGTTGTAGATTCAAGATCATATGCAAGTGTTGAAGCCTATGATACTCAAATAGTAAATAAAGCAACAAGTTTTGCTGAAAGTTTATTATCTGGATATAAAGAATTCGCTGAGAATAATGGTGTTCATAATGTAGCGACTAAACTTGAATTCGGATCTCCAAAAACAGTTATTCCTAAAAAATTAGCAGTAGAATTTGACGTAGATTTAATCATGTGTGGTACTTCAGGATTAAATGCAGTAGAACGATTTATCGTTGGCTCTGTATCAGAATCAATAGTGAGAAACTCACCATGTGACGTTCTAGTAGTAAGAACAGAAACAATGCCTGAAGATTTCAAACCAGTTGTAGCAACAAAAGAATTATTCGAAGAACACCACGAAGGTAAATAAATAGATATAAGAAAAGCGTTCAGTCGAAATGGCTGAACGCTTTTATATTAGTTTTGATTATTTTTTTGATCTTTTAAGTTTTGGTTATTTTCTTGTTTCTGTTTTTTAGATTGTTCTTTACCGACTCTGCGTGTAACGATTCTAACTAATCGCAATAATGCTCTCTCTGGTCTCATTTATATATCCTCCTTAGAATATGCATTACTTACATATAACCGAAGAATCACTTTTTAAACATAAAAAACGAGACTGGCATCTTATTCACACATAAGTTACGCCTGTCTCGCTTTTAAATATACTTGATTATCCTAAGTTACCAAATTTCACAACGTCACGTGCGATCACAACTTCTTCGTCAGTTGGAATTACAATAACTTTTACTGGTGAATGTGGGTAGTTGATGAATGCTTCTTCTCCACGTAAACCTGTGTTTAAGCGTTGATCCCAATATACACCCATAAATTCTAATCCTTCTAATACTTTAGCACGAACTGTGTCAGAGTTTTCCCCTACACCAGCTGTAAATACAATTGCATCTAAGCCATGCATTCTTGTAGCATATGATCCCATATATTTATGGATTCTAGATGCGAATACATCTAATGCTAATTTAGCACGTTCGTTACCTTCGTTAGCGTCTTGCTCAATATCTCTTAAGTCACTTGATGAACCTGAGATACCAAGTAAACCTGATTCTTTATTAAGGATATTTAATACTTCTTCAGCATTTTTACCAGTTTTCTCCATGATATATGGAATTAAAGCTGGGTCAAGGTTACCTGAACGCGTACCCATTGTAACACCTGCTAATGGTGTGAAGCCCATTGAAGTATCAACTGATTTACCACCGTCAATTGCAGCAATAGAAGCACCATTACCGATATGACAAGAGATAATTCTTAATTGATCTAATGGACGATCTAATAATTCTGCTGCTCTTTCAGATACATATTTATGACTTGTACCATGGAAACCATATTTACGAATACCGAAATCTTTATAGAAGTTGTAAGGTAAGCTGTATAAATATGATTCTTCTGGCATTGTTTGGTGGAATGATGTATCGAATACTGCAACATGTGGGATACTTGGCAATAATTTTCTAAATGCTTTAATACCCATGATGTTTGCTGGGTTGTGTAAAGGCGCTAAATCAGTTAATGATTCGATTTTAGCTAATACATCTTCAGTAACAAGTGCTGATTCTGGGAATAATTCTCCGCCGTGAACAACACGATGTCCAGTACCTTGAATATCATTAATGTCTTCGATGATATTATGCTCTTTTAAAGCTTCAATCATGATGTTTACTGCAACTTCATGATTTTCAATGTCTAATGTTCTTGTAATTTTTTCCCCGTTAACCGTAATTGTGAAAATTGAATTTTTCAACCCGATACGTTCGATTAATCCTTTTGTGATAACTTTTTCTTCAGGCATCTCAAATAATTGGAATTTTAAAGATGAGCTACCAGCATTAATTGCTATAATTTTTGTCATTTAGACTTCCTCCTGATAATACTATTCTATACTATTTAAACACTAATACAGTTATGAATCAAGCATTAATACAGTTTATAAAGAATGATTTTCTTTCATCCATTCATCTACTTCTGATAAAAACGTTTGCAATTGAGATTGTGCCTTGAAATCTGGTATATTTGCTAGCAATACTTCTACACTCTTAGTATTTCTAGGGTCTTTTTTCTGTAAAATCAATAGTGATTTACGTGATTGTTCTGTCTTGAATAATGAATTAGGAAAGTTTAAAAATGCTTGCATTTCTGTTTCTGTTGCAATATATTTTTGAAGCTGTTTCACTTCTTCGCCTTCAAAGATATTTGTTGGTACGATTAAGAATACATACCCACCCGGTCTAGTTGCTGTAACAGCTTGTTCTAATAATAAATAATGACTATAACTATGCCCTTCATCAAAGCCTAATATCATCTCTTTACTGCGTTCATCAACTGGATAATATCCTACTGGTAAATCGCCGACAATAACATCCGCTTCTTCTAAAGGTAGTGGCATAATGGCATCTTGTGGATACACATCAAATGGTATTTCTAAGAAGTTAGCTAAATGTATACTTACACGTTGTAATACAGGATCTACTTCAATCAAGTGGTGCATCAATGTCTTATCTTGATTTTGTTCGTTGATTGTTGCACTCAAATGTCCTGTACCACTTGCAATATCTACAATGTTTAATTCTTTTTTGTTTTTGTTAAATAAATTTACAAGATAGCTTAATATAAACCCAATAGAATCTGGCGTCATTTGATGATTGGGTTGAATCACTTCTTCTTTTAATAAACTTAAATAAGCAAATTGGAACGCTTTTCTTCGTTCTTGTAATGTTGATTGTTCTAAAAGATCTCTTTGGTTTGTATAAATGTCTTCCATAGCCAAACCAAGATTCTCTATATAACTTTGTCCATTCTCATCGTGGAGGTCTTTACTTTTTACATCAAGTTTTTCAAATAATACTTCCATCATATTCTTTTCTTCAGTCATAATTGCCCTCTTTCGTATAAAAAGCTGTCCACTAAATGGACAGCAGTTTATGGTTGTTAATTAGTCTAAATTTTTAAATGCTTCTAAAGCTTTGTCATAGTCAGGATGGTTTGTACCTTCACTCACTATTTCTGAATAAACAACTTTATTATCTTTGTCCAAAACAAATACTGAACGTGCTAATAAACGAAGTTCTTTCATGATAACACCATAGTTTTCACCAAATGATAAATCACGGTGGTCACTTAATGTAATCACATTATCTAATCCTTCAGCTGCACACCATCTTTTTTGAGCAAATGGTAAGTCGTTAGAAATTGTTAAAACAACGCCATCTTGTTCATTTGCAGCTTCTTCATTAAATTTACGTGTTTGTTGACTGCACACGCCTGTATCTAAAGAAGGTACGGCACTAATAAGTTTCTTTTTACCTTCATAGTCTTTTAATGTCTTTTCAGATAGGTCATTTGCTAATACAGTAAAATCAGGTGCTACTGAACCTACTTTAACTTCCTCACCTAATATTGTAATTGGTTCATTCTTGAATGTAACTTGCGCCATAAAAAAAGCCTCCTTATTCTTGATAAATATATTTTATCATGATTAAAGAGACTTTAAAATTCTTTTGATTATAACTTAGTTATCCAATCACATTTTGGAAGTCTTTTCTCATTTGAACATATTTGTTTTTGAGAACGACTGTTTCACCAAAATAGTCATGAATACCTTTATGCTTTTTAGTAAATGCTACTACAATATATGGAATGCCTAATAGTGCACCAGAGATAATTCGCCCGATCCATTCTCTAAATAGAACATCCTTCAATTTAAGCGGTTGAGCATCTTCTCGATAGACACTTAAACCTAAGATCATCTTGCCTAGTGTTGCTTTAAAATAATACGTCATCAACACGAAATATAAATAAAATATTAAGGCACTTGCCATATTTTCAACACTGAAGTATTGCACCCATAGATAAGAATCATTGATATCTGTAAGTGCAAATATCGGACTTAACACAATACCTTTAAATCCTGCTAAAGCTAAGATATCGATGATATAAGCTAAAAATCGGACCCAGAATCCAGCAAATACGATGGATTTAATATCAGACATATATTTATTGACAGTACGCTCAATTTCACTTTGTTCACGTGTAGTAGCGACTTGTTCATAACTTGTTTCTGTCATTACAATCCCTCCTTATTCACCGTATAAATACATAGGTTGTGGTGATTTATTCGCTTTAATTAAGGCTTCATATTTAGTCATATCATCTAAACCTATCATAGAAGAAAGTTTACTTTTAGCAGCCATTGGGAAGTTTAAGAATCCACCTGATGTATCATATGTTACAACTTGTGCATTTTTCGATTTAATGTCACTTCTTAATGCTTTAATTGCATCATCTTCATAACCAATTTCATCAATTAAGCCATTTGATTTAGCTTGTTGTGCAGAATATATTCTACCATCAGCTAATTTCTTAACTTCTGATTCTGACATATGTCTACCATCTTTAATGACATTTACAAATTGTTTATAACTATCATCAATGATGGATTGCATGATGTCGCGTTCTTCTTTTGACATTTCTTTCATTGGATTCAAGATTTGTTTATGTTTACCAGAAGTAACAGATTCATCTTTCACACCTAAATCATTTGCAAGTTCTGAATAATTAATGCTTGAGATAATAACGCCAAGTGAACCTGTTAATGTTTGTGAACCTGCATAAATTTTGTCAGCTGGTGTTGAAATATAATATCCACCTGATGCTGCCATATTTTTCATTTGTACATAAACTTTTTTATCTTTAGCTTTAATTTCTTCTAATTTTTTATGTATTTCATCACTTTCATATGTTCCACCACCTGGTGAATTCACAACTAGAAGTACACCTTTAACTTGATCGTCTTTTTTAATTTTATCAAGTTGTTTTAAGAAGGATTCATGATTATACCCTCCTCCACTAAATAACGACTCTTGGACACCCGTATCTTGAATGGTACCATCTACTGATAATTTAACAATTTTACTACTACTATCACTACCAGATACGACAGACTCACTAATACCATCTGAATCTGTTACTGATTTTTTCCACGAATCGTCTAAAAATATGCCAACTGTGCTGACAACCATTCCACCTACAACTAAAACAGCTGCGATGATTATCGCTATAATTCGTTTAGACATAGTATCATCCTTTCTATTTTAAATATTTACATTTATAATAATAACAGACTTTAATAATAACTGTAACTTTTGGGAGGAATAAATTATGACTTCGTATAAACGTATTTATTTATTTAGTTCAAAAGACCGTGACGTATTGGCAACACGCGAAAAGATTCAGAATGAAATGGAACCACACGGATTTGAATTTGTTTCAAATTACGATGATGCAGATATTATTGCTTCAGTCGGAGGAGATGGGAGTTTCTTACAAGCTTGTAGAAAAACTAACTTTAATAAAGACAAAGTATATATTGGTATCAAAACACGACTAGACCAAAATTATTTATATGTTGATTTTAGTATTGATGACATTCCACATTTAGTAGAATCTATTGATTCTCATGAAGTAAGTGTCAGAAATTATCCTGTCCTAGAAGTAAACTTGAATAATCAAATGTCTTATATGTGTTTAAATGATTTTTACATTAAATCAAGTGTTATCAAACCGATGAAGATGGAAATATACATTGATGACGAATACTTCGAGGCATTCAACGGAGATGGTTTGTTAATATCAACACCAACAGGATCAACAGGATATAATAAATCATTAGACGGCGCAATTATTGACCCTAAAATTAGAAGCATGCAACTAACTGAAATCGCATCACTGAATAACAACAATTTTAGAACAGTGAGTAGTTCAGTAGTATTAGGTGATACAAGAACCCTTAAAATCATACTCGATAAAGAAGGAAACTACTATCCAATTATGGGACTAGATAATGAAGCATTAAGCATTCAAGAAACAGACTTTATATCACTTAGAATACAAGATAAATATATTCGAACACTGAAATTACCTCAAAATTCATTCTGGAGTAAAGTTCAAAGAAAATTCTTATAAAAATAAGTAACAATCCCATAAATTAAAACACCTTAGCGCCTATGCGCTAAGGTGTTTTTTACATAAAGTGACTACTAATATAGTCATATAGATTTTTGAGTATTAACGTGATTGTTACAACAATAAATAATACTTTGACGTATGATACGCCTTTTTTAATAGCAAACGTAACACCTAAATACGAACCGATTACCATAGATACTGCCATACTTAATCCATAGATATAATTGACATGTCCTAAAACCATAAATAACAGCAATGCACCTATGTTAGAAGCAAAATTTAAAAATTTAGCATTCCCTGCTGCGTGTAAATAATCAAGGCCGATTATTAATAAAGCAAATAGGAAAAATGATCCTGTTCCGCCTCCGAGAAATCCATCATAATATCCAATTACCGTTACACCAATAATAAACAAGATTGCTTTTTTAAGTGACAATTTCTTGTATCGATTAATGTCTCCCCAATCTTTTTTTACAATTGAGTATATGGTTACAAGTGCCAATATAATAATTGCTAATGGCTTTAAATATTCTGGTGGTAAATATGTAGCAGTAATCGCACCGAATATCGAACCTACAAAGGATAATGGAAATAACTTACCTACAATATCGAAATCTACTTTCTTTGCTCTTATAAATTTCATCGTACTCGTAAATGAACCGAATGAACTTGCTAATTTATTCGTACCTAGAGCTGTGGCTGGATCCATTCCTACTGCTAGTAATGCAGGTAAAGAAATCAATCCTCCTCCACCTACAACTGAATCGATAAACGCTGCAATTAAACCAAACAATATAATGATTAATAATATATTTAAATCAAACTCCATATGGATATCTCCTCTGCTTTAATGATAACGACATCCCAACGTTCGTATTAAAGTAGTTCATCCATCCATTCTTCTTTTTGTTGATTCAAATCATCGTGCTTAGAAATTGTAAGTGTTTCTATATTTTTAACCGCTTCATCAATTAGTGGACCAAAATCAAATTTTGATTCAAAATATTCCACTTTTTCTAGTTTAGGATTTGTCTTTGGATTTTTTGGTGTAAATATCGTACAACAATCCTCAAATGGTTGAATTGATAAATCAAATGTATTAATTGCTTTCGCCTTTTTAACGATATCTTCTTTATCAAATGTAAGTAATGGACGTAATATCGGCATTGATGTTACGCTGTTAATGGCATACATACTGCCTAAAGTTTGGCTCGCTACTTGCCCTAAATTCTCACCATTTACAATAGCGTGTGCACCGATTTCATGTGCTACTTTCTCAGTAACTCTTAACATCATTCTTCTTGTACTTGTCATTGTAAAGCTTTCTTCAACGACTTTATGAATTTGCTTTTGCAGTTCTGTAAAAGGTACAATGTGCAATTTGATGTCGCCTGTTAAATGTGCAAGTTGTTTTGTTAAATCAATTACTTTTTGTTTAGCTTGTTCACTTGTATATGGCGGACTATGAAAATGAATAGCTTCAATTGTCACGCCTCGTTTCATCACTTCCATACCTGCTACTGGTGAATCTATTCCACCTGAAAGCATAAGTAACGTTTTACCACCTGTTCCTACAGGTAATCCACCAGCGCCTTCAAGTACGCGATTGTACATATAAATAGCGTCTTTACGAACTTCTACTTTTATTTTATGATCTGGTTGTTTAACATTTACTGTTATGTGATCAGTATTTTGAAGTACATGACCACCTAATTCTTGTTGCAATTGAAAAGTATCAAGTTCAAAAGTTTTATCTGCACGTTTGACGTCAATTTTGAAAGTGTCACCATCATTAAAATCATGCGCAAACTTTAAGGCAACTTCTTTCATTAAATCTAAATCTTTTTCAATTCGAACTACTGGACTTACAGAGTGTACGCCAAACACAGTTTGAATTCTGCTCATCATTTCTTCAATGTCAGAACCTTCGTGTACATCTATATACATACGGTCACGATTTGCACGTACTTTGTAACCTTGAAGTGGCATTAATCGGCTCTTGATGTTTGCTTTTAATTTATTCACAAACATATTTCTATTACCTGTTTTTAAAGTCAGTTCTCCGTATCTCACTAAAATGTGATCATAATACATATTTTATTAACTCCTTTACCTCTTTATATACTTTATCAAAGGCATCTTTAAAACGTTCTATTTCTTCATTCGTTAAATCTGGTGCAATACTTATTCTTATACTTCCTTCAATAACAAGGTTGCTTAATCCCATTGCTTTTAACGTTTCATTATGAGAACTTTTCTTTGACGAACATGCACTCGTTGTAGACAAATAAATTTCATATTTAGAAAATGCATTGACTAATACTTCACCTTTAACACCTGGAAAAGAAATATTTAATATATATGGTGCTGCATCGATTGGTGAATTAATCAAGACACCTTTATATTGTGCTACAAACGCTCTAATTTCTCTACCTCTTTGACTTAATGCTTGAGCATTATCTTCCATACGATCGTTCATTATTCTCATCGCTTTTGCTAATGCAATATTGACAGGTGCATTAACTGTACCGCTTCTTAAACCTTGCTCTTGTCCGCCACCAAATATAATTTGTTTAATCGATTTAATTTGTTTAATCGCCAAAATACCTGAACCTTTTAATCCATGGAATTTATGTGCGCTTAAACTATAACTATCTGCTAAATTAATATCTAATGGTACTTTCCCAAAACCTTGTACACCATCTACATGAAAATGCACTTTTGGATATTCTTCTAAAATTCGACTAATTTCTTCAATCGGTTGAATTTGCCCCATTACATTATTGACATGCATACATGTTACAAGTACAACATCATCGTTAAGCAATTCTTGTAAAGATGATATATCTAATTTCCCATCCTTAGTCGTTTTAATATATTTCAAATTAAAACCTTCGTCCTCTAAGCCTCTCATCGTTTCAAGAACTGACGGATGTTCCATTTTAGTTGTTAGGATTGTATTACCAAATCTCTTTTTCGCTTTTGCCATCCCTTGAAGTGCTATATTATTCGATTCAGTAGCACCACTTGTAAATATAATATTGAATGGATCATTTAAATTTAAATATTGTTTAACATTTTCTCTTGCTTTATCAAGTAAATGAGCAATCTTTATACCAGCAGAGTGAGGACTATTTGGATTGAAAAAATATTGTTGATTCATTTGTGTATATGTTTGAATAACATCCTCATCAGGCTTTGTCGTTGCAGCATTATCAAGATATATCATACTGTCACCTCTTTTTTTCATTATATAATAATACCACAAGTCATTTCGTATAGATAGACTAATTGACTTAGAAAAAACATCCACTAACTCAGAAAAAATAAAGGCAAAGACATTTGCCATGTCTTTGCCTTTATAACGTTCTTATCGTTTATTTACATCTTCTTCTATTTTTTCACTGATACCAGGCTCAACTTTTTCAAGCGCTGCTTCTGCTATTTCAATAGCACGTTTGTATCTATTGTTAGCAAATAGTCTTTCTGCTTCATTGAGACTCTTATTCAGTTCATTATTTTCTTTTCTATATCTATTACCATATTGAATTAATGTTTCAGCATGAACAGCATTAATAAGTACATCTGTTGTTTCATCTTCAAATTTATTCATTTGAAGTACAATGTTACTCACTTTATCTTTTACATATTGTACATTAATAGGTCTTTGACTAAAGATTTTATTCACTTCACGAATTTCGTGATCAATTTCATTTTTCATAATGATAAATCTTTCAGGTACACTTGGTAAATTTGATGCTAATAAATTTCTATATATTTCTTCTTTCTTAGATTGAACACGTAATGTATTTTGTTGAGCTGTAGCTTCGTCTTCTCTAAGAGAAACTAAATGATTTTGTATTTTTTGTTGATTATCATTAATAACTTTAACATGTTCTTCTATATATAGAAGATTATCTTCAACTTCACTATAGCGTACGTTTGTTTTAGCCATTTCACCTAAAATTTCATCGTATACGCTGATTAAGTTTTGAATTTCATTCTCGTACTGTCTTACTTTATGTACATCTTCTTCAGAAATATAATAGTTCTCTTTAACATATTCAATTTCTGTTTGAAGTGTGTAGTTCATATCTTTAGCATGGAATAATTCATCTGTAATAATTTCTTTAGATTGTTCGACAGTATTTTTAGATTTTACTTCATGTTCGATTAAATCATACATATCATCTAAAGAATCATTAATTTCATTAATAATGCTTTCAGCTTTCGTTAATTCTAATCTTCCAATCAATGGTTCAACTAAATTTAATTTACCACGTAAAGTTTGTAGCGTGCCTTCCACTTTAACATGTTCTAGGTTGTAACCTTCAACTTTTAAATCTCTACATCCAAATTTCAAGTCTTGGAATTGACCTGGTAATTCTTTTTGTACATCTTTGATCAATAATGGAATTTCATTCATATCTTCTTGCATACGTTTCATATCCGTATTAAGTTGATCAATATGACCACTTGCTTTAATGTAGTGTCCATCTTCAACAAGTTCTTCATATTGTTCAATTCTAGGTAGAAAAGCTTCGATGTTTTTTTCGATTAGTTCAGCAGCATCCCCAAACTGGTGTCTATTCGCTAATACTTCTCTCTTCGTTTCTCTATAAATCTGTTTAGATTCATCGTATAGTTTGTCGCTTGTTTCCACTGTTGTCATTAATTCTGTAACACTCTGAGTTAAGCGCGTATATTTCTTTTCTATACCATCCATTATTTTGTTAGCATCTGCAATACTTTCTTCAGATTGTGAGAACTTAAATTTATCAAGTTCTGCATCAGCATCGTGAATTTTAGCATCTACAACTTTTAAATCTTCTTGTAAAACAGTTTGCCATTCTCTCTTAAATTGGTCATACTTGTCTTTAGCTTCACCATGGATATTTAATTTTTTAAGCTTAGCTAATTCATCTTGAAAAGGTAGTTGCTTAATTTTTTGCTTACGCTGCTCAGTCTCAGTAATCAAATTTCGCTTTGATGTACGCAACCATAACATTATACCAATACCAATTAATATAATGATTATAACTGCAAGTGTTATATAAATTGCCATTATGTATTCTCCTCCTAAATCGTTCTCTTTATTATAACGTAAAATATATATCCAACAAACCTTTTTCTATGCAAAACATATTCAAAATCATAAAATAGTAATATAATTCAAATAAATATTGAAATGAGGAATAAAAATGTCAGAACAACAACTAGATTATTCATTACTCAACCGCCAATTAGATGGTTTATTATCAGGAGAACAAGATTTAATTGCTAATTTAAGTAATGCATCTGCGTTCATCAACCAATTTTTACCAAACATCAACTGGGTTGGGTTTTATCTTATTAAAAATAATGCCTTAAAACTTGGTCCATTTCAAGGATTACCTGCTTGTGTAGACATTGAAATTGGTAAAGGCGTTTGTGGAACAGCTGTTGCCGAAAAGCAATCACAACTTGTTGAAGATGTTAATCAATTCCCTGGACATATTGCATGTGATGCTAATAGCCAATCAGAAATCGTTATACCTATATACTATAACAAAGAAATCATCGGTGTGTTAGATATAGATGCACCTGTTAAATCAAGATTTAATCAAACTGATCTTGAAGGGTTAGAATTACTTGTCAAAACACTTGAAAAGCATATCCATCTTTAAAAATATAAATTGACATGAACTAAACAAAAATGTATAATAGCTTTTGTGTGAATTAACGAAAGTAGCAGTTAAATATTGTAAGGCTCTATGTTATTCCCAAAGAAGGCGTGTTGTGTAACCGCGGCTGCAAGGTGAAGGCACACAAATATAACATATCCCTATGAGCATTTAGCATTCTTTCTTGTTTCTTCATAACAATCAAACAAGAAAAAGGAGGAACTTCAAAATGGCAAGATTTAGAGGTTCAAACTGGAAAAAATCACGTCGTTTAGGTATTTCATTAAGCGGCACAGGTAAAGAATTAGAAAAACGTCCTTACGCACCAGGACAACATGGTCCAACTCAACGTAAAAAATTATCTGAGTATGGTCTTCAATTACAAGAGAAACAAAAATTACGTTACATGTACGGAATCAACGAACGTCAATTCCGCACTATTTTCGATAAAGCTGGTAACATGAAAGGTATCCACGGTGATAACTTCATGGCGCTATTAGCTTCACGTTTAGACGCAGTTGTTTACCAATTAGGTTTAGCTCGTACTCGTCGTCAAGCACGTCAATTAGTTAACCACGGTCATATTACTGTAGATGGCGCTCGTGTTGATATCCCATCTTACACTTTAAAACCTGGTCAAACTATCAGTGTTCGTGAAAAATCACAAAAATTAAACATCGTATTAGAATCAGTTGAATTAAGTCATCACGTTCCTGATTACTTATCATTCGATGCTGACAAATTAGAAGGTACTTTCGTACGCGTTCCAGAACGTAGCGAATTATCTGCTGAAATCAATGAACAATTAATCGTTGAGTACTACTCTCGTTAATCTTTGTTCAAACAAAACCACTTTCATTTCGAAAGTGGTTTTTTATTTTTAATTTATGACTTCATCCATTCATCTAGTATATGTGCATAATCCGATATTAAACCATCAACACCCATGGCTAACATTTTTTGAGCCGTATGTTTATCATTAATCGTATATGGCAGTATCTTAAGATGCGATGCATGTGCAGCTTTTACAAATCTTCTCGTGACAATTTTATAATTCGGATTAATATAGTTTGCATACTCCCCTATTTTCTTAATTGCCCTTCTACTTATAAAACGATCTTTCTTCTTAATTAAGACACCTAATTCTATTTCAGGCCATAAAATATTTATTTTTTGAATTGCATTTCTATTAAATGATTGAATCATAATTTGATTGTTCGAAATACCATGTTGTTTGATCATAGTAATGATACCCTCTTCGATGTTCGGATAATTTTCAGGTTGTTTAATTTCTATTAGAAGCTTTATATATGTGTCTTTTATTAATTTAAGTACATCTTGAAATAACGGAATTTGCTCTCCAGAATATGCTTCCCCTTTCCATTTACCGACATCATATTTTGTTAATGCTTCGTACGTTAATTTTCTGATGATCCCTTTTTCTTGTGAAGTACGGTTCGTCGTCGGATCATGAATAACAACAAGCTTACCATCTATTGTTCTATGTATATCTATTTCAAGAACGTCTATATTGAATTCTATTGCACGTTTAAAAGAAACCATTGTATTTTCTGGTACTAAAGATGGAACACCTCTATGTGCAACTTTTAATTTACATTTTTGATTATACACATTCATTGTCTACTCCTTTAAAATCAGTCATACTATAGATTATACCCAAATATTTTTATTTATAGAAAGGAACATGATTATGACAACACATATTTTTAATTTAAAAGGAACATGGACAAAAGGTAGAAATGCTTCTGGCCATATAACTACTGATAACTTATCTACACGCGTATCAATTCCAGAAGTAATGGATGGTCCGGAAATCGGCACAAATCCCGATGAAATGCTACTTGGTGCAGCTTCAACTTGCTATATGATTACATTGGCAGCAATGATTGAACGCTCTGAAATTGATATCGAGAGAATTGAAGTGGCTTCTAAAGGTCATGTTGATGTAGAAAATGGTGTAATCACTTATAAAAAAATAGAACATTTCCCAATTATTTATTTATCTGAAGAACCGGATGAAAATTTACAAAAAAGATTAAATAGACTTGTTCAAAAAGCAGAGGAATCTTGTATGGTAACACGTGCTTTGGCTGGCAATGTTCAAGTTGTAGCAACTGGGGAAATAAGATTTTAATAATGAAAACGTTTTAATCAGAATTTTCTATAAATTCTCTATTATTTTACTATTTTCTTTGCTACAATATAGAACATAAATTCAGTAAGGAGTGTATATATATGTATCAGCATGATTCTTTATTACTCGCACCAGGTCCTACAACTGTTCCAAGGGAGATTTTAGAAAGTATGAATCAACCTATGACAGGACATAGAACAAAGGAATTTAGTCAAATTATTCATCAAGCATCAAGAGATTTACAAACAATCTTTGGGGCTAAACACCCTGTTGCTATTCTAACTTCATCAGGAACAAGTGCTCTTGAAGCAGCTATGGTTAATGTAGCGAATCCTGAAGATGATATTGTCATTATTGTTTCAGGCGCTTTTGGGGATAGATTTAGAAAAATCGCGTCCTCTTATCCTTTTAAGGCACATATTTTTGAAGTTGAATGGGGAAAAGGTGTCGATTTAAAAGAATTTGAAACATATTTAAACTCACTTAATGTTGATGTTAAAGCCGTATTTACTCAATTCTGTGAAACGTCTACTTCTGTTAAACACCCTATTAATGCTTTAGGTAAGTTAGTTAAACAATTTAATCCTGACATCTATTTTGTAGTGGATGGCGTTAGTATTATTGGAGCAGTAGAAGTAGATATGGAACAAGACAACATCGATGTTCTCGTTTCAGGTAGTCAAAAAGCAATCATGTTACCACCTGGGGCAGCATTTGTAGCATATAATGATAGAGCTATTGAAAGGTTTAAAGAAGTGAAAACTTCAAGATTTTATTTAGATTTAAATAAATACATAACTTCTTTAAACGATGATTCAACACCTTTCACACCTGCTGTATCACTTATTAGAGGTGTACAAACTTATTGTGATTTAATACAAAAAGAAAAATTTGAAAATACAATCAAAAGACATGAAGTATGTAAATCAGCTGTTCGAGAAAGTTTAAAAGCATTAGATATTGAACTATTAGTTGAAGATGAATTTGCATCACCTACTGTAACAGCTTTTGTACCAAATAAAAATGAAGTTAAGACGATTAAAGATGAATTACTTAATAGATTCAACATTACAATTGCTGGTGGTCAACAACACCTTAAAGGCACAATATTAAGGGTTGGTCACATGGGTAAAGTCTCACCAAATGACATGTTGCAATTTATTAGTGCATTAGAAATTATACTTTCAGAAATACGTGAACAATCAGTACTTGGTAAAGGTGTTTCAAAATTCCAGGAGGTAGTTAATCAATATGTTTAAAGTAATTGTAGTCGATCCAATATCAGAAGAAGGTTTAAAAAGTTTAACAGATCATGAAAAATTCGAAATAGACATCAAAACTGGCTTGAGTGAATCAGAAATCGTTAACATTATCGGTGACTATGATGCTTTAATCGTAAGAAGCCAAACTCAAATCACACCCCCAATCCTAGACGCAGCGAAAAATCTTCGCGTTGTAGCTAGAGCTGGTGTTGGTGTTGATAATATTGATATCGATCACGCAACAAAACAAGGTATTCTTGTTATTAATGCGCCTGATGGAAACACTATTTCTGCAACAGAACATTCTATGGCAATGATTCTTTCTATGGCTCGAAATATTCCAGAAGCACATCGCTCCTTACAAGAAGGTAATTGGGATAGAAAAAAATATCGTGGTACTGAATTATACAAGAAGACACTCGGCGTAATTGGTGCAGGTAGAATAGGATTAGGTGTTGCGAAACGTGCTCAAAGTTTCGGCATGAATATTCTTGCATTTGATCCTTATTTATCTAGCGATGACGCGAAACGTTTAGAAATTACAAGAGCGACCGTAGACGAAATTGCTGAACAAGCAGATTTCATTACAGTACATACCCCTCTTACACCAAAGACTAAGGGACTTGTAAATGAAGACTTTTTCAATAAAGCGAAACCTAACTTACAAATTATCAATGTTGCCAGAGGTGGTATTATCGATGAAGATGCCTTAATTAAAGCACTTGATGAAGGTAAAATCGAAAAAGCTGCACTAGATGTATTTACTGAAGAACCGGCAAATAACACACCACTTACGCAACATGAAAAAATCATCGTAACACCACATCTTGGCGCTTCAACTATCGAAGCTCAAGAAAAAGTTGCAGTATCTGTTGCAAATGAAATCATTGATATTTTTGAAAATAATAACGTCTTACACGCTGTAAACGCACCACAAATGTCTGGTGAAGTTGAAGCAGAACTAAGACCTTTTGTAGAATTAAGTAGAACAACTGGTGAAGTTGGTATCCAACTATTTGAAAAAGGTCCAAGAGAATTAAAAATTAAATATCATGGTGAAATTGCATTAGATGATACAAGTTTAATTACAAGACAACTTGTTATGGGTGTCTTACAACAAGACTTAGGTGATCATGTTAATTTAATCAATGCACTCGTATTGTTAAATGAACAAGGCGTAACGTATCAAATCGAAAAAAATAGTAAAAAATATGGTTTCAGCAACTATATTGAATTAGAATTAGTGAACAAAGACCATTCTATTAAAATCGGTTCGACTGTATTAAATGGTTATGGACCTCGTATCGTAAGAATCAATGACTATCCTGTAGATTTCAAACCAGAAAAGCATATGTTACTTATCCATCATAATGATAGACCAGGTATCGTAGGTAAAATGGGACAAATCTTAGGAGAACATGGTATCAATATTGCTTCAATGCACTTAGGTAGACATTCTATCGGTGGAGAAGCATTAATGATATTATCAATTGACGACGAAGCATCAGATGAAACAATAAATGACTTATTTGCTATTGATGGCTTCCAAAGTATTAAAAAAGTCGAACTAAATAAACAACTATAAACAATCAACCACGTGTTAGCATTCATCTAACACGTGGTTTTTATTATACATATTTAACTTACAAATGCTTTAAGTACAAGTCTTGCTCGATTATTGTTCATTTCATGAATATCATAGTATGTTAAGATATGTAACCTTATATCATTAATCAATTTTTCTTCAGATGATTTACCAATACTTCTCACTTTACCTACAATCCATAAAATAAATGATGTTAAAACAGTTTGGGATACGTCTTTCATATATTGCTGATCATGAGATATATCAGATTGCTTTATATCATTAATCAGACTATAAACTTCTTTACCAACTAAAAATTCTTTAGGACTCGTATCAATCACAATCTTTAGTTCGTCGACAGTGTGTGCTTTTTAAAGTGTCCCCTTTTCGTTAATTTGTCGTAATTCATTTCTAGTATTGTCATAGCTTAAATTAAGGAATTGAGCAATCTCTTTAATTAATTCTTCACTATACGAATTAGGATCTTGCTTATTGAGTTTAGAAATTTTCTTATGTGAGAATCCAGTTTGCCTCATAAAATGGTTTCTATCAGCATCATGATTTTTAAGTAAAATATCAATATACATTATTCCAACCCCCATTTGTTTTTCAAAATTTTATTCACACTTCTATTATACAATATTTGTAAGTAAATATTGTAATAAAATCTTATAAATTATTTATTTATCAAAAAAACCCACAAATCATCAAAGATTTGTGAGATGTTAAATTTATAATAATACGTTTCTAATATCTAATATATTATCTACAATATAATCAGCATGGTAATCTTCTAGCTCTGCTCTTGCTGACTGACCTTTTAATCCAGTAAGTGTGCCTATAAATGTTGCACCTGTTTTTTGTGCACTTAATAAATCAGCTAATGAATCACCTACTATATATATATCTTGCTCACTAAACACCTGTTCTTGTTCTTTAATATAAGTTAAATAGTTCTCTGGGTCATTTCCACCATTCGCTATTAAATAACTAAACGGATTTGGTTTACCGAGTGGTTTGAATTCAGGATATGTTGTTTCTGCTTTAAGAACTTCTGATGCTGTTCCTATATGGAATTCATCAAATTGCTTTAACCAACCGATTGTTTCAAATGGAACGATTGTTTCTGTTCTTGGTCTACCTGTAGCAATACCGATTTGATATCCTACTTCTTTCAAATCTTCTAGCAATTGAGTCACTTCATCCACATTTGCTAACACTACTTCTTCTTTTATATAACCATTTTTAAAAGTTGTACGTGGTGTCTTATGTTCAACTTCTTGATATAACTCAGTACCTAAGTACCATTCTTGATAAACTTCTTGCGCAACATCCCAGAACTTACTTTTCAGTTCAAAAATTGAAGCATCTTCTACATTGAGTTCTTCTTGCGCAAAAGCGATAAGATCATGATAAATATTTTCTTTACCGGAAGTCGCTTTAGATAAAAATCGACGAGGTGTTTCTATATTGATCTCTTGGCCTACTATTTGTTGAGCATAATTTTTCAAAGTATTGTCGTCAAAGTTAACGTTACTCAAGTCTAGATTTTTAGCTTTTGCTTGCTTTAACAATTCAATTAAATGTGTACTAATCACAATAAAAAGCATATCCCAGTTAGAATTTAAACCTAAAGACTTAAGTTCATTCAGAATTTGATCATCAATAAATATGTCTTTTCTAATTTGTTTAATATCTTGTTCGTCTAATGTTTCTATGTCTACTGTTCCTTTTAAGTTTAAAAAAGCTTCACTATATAAAATTTCATAAACTGTTAAAGCAGAAACATCAAAACATCTTTCTTCACTTAAAAAAACACCGTCTACATCAAATAATACTTGTTTCATATTATGCCTCCATTTTTTGAACATTCTGATTATAATTTTAGCATAGATTATTACCGAATACAGTAGTATTACAACATAAGATAAATGAAAACGTTTTACTGTAAAATGCAAAAAATCTTACAAGCAAATGGTCGCTTGTAAGATTTTTTAATATTATTTTTGTCTAGATTTATGAGCAATATATGTTACTTCTTTTTGTAAAGTATTCGTTCTTTCTTCTAATAAAGTCATAATTTTAGCTATTTTTTCACTTTTCTTTAAATCACTTGGTAAGTCTTTTGGATCAATCGGCTCTCCAAATTTAATAAAGGACTTTTGTCTAAAACCAAAAATTGATTTAACTTGTTTAGGGCCTTCAAAAGCAGCTGGTACAATTGGTTTATTACTTAATACAGCAATCGTAGCTGCCCCTCTTTTCAATGGTGCCTCTCCTGTTTCTGCTCTATGACCAGATGGGAATATACCAACACTTTTACCTTCTTTTAATAATTTAACCGGTATTTTTAATGTACTTGGACCTGGGTTTTCTCTATCAACTGGAAATGCATTCAATGAATGAAAGAACTTATCTGACCAGTCTTTCGAAAATAATTCCTTTTTTGCCATATAATTAATTTCTGTAGGATATAAACTTAAAGCTAACATGATAACTTCTACATATCCTGTATGTGTACATGTAACGATATAAGGTTCATCAGGAACTTTTTCTTTATTGATTGCTACAATTTGTTTCCCGAATTTTTGAAAAATAGTATATAAAACAGTACTCGCAAATTTATACATTTAATGACCACTCTCTTCTTAATGATATACATATTCTATCATTGTCGTACTTGTGGAACAAGTTTTCATACAAAATATTGTAACAATTTAAAACAACCATATCATTAGCTTTTTAAAGGAATTTCTATAATAATTATTTTATGGACAGTGTTTAAGGAGGCAATACAATGGATCAAAATCAAAATGAGGATCAACAAAATATTAATAAGACAACTTCAAATGGTTACTATTACAAACAAAAGAATAAAATCCCTTGGTATCAAAGTTGTCTTATCCCATTTATTTCTGGTATTTTAGGTGCGGTGTTAATACTCGTATTATATATCGGCGGGACTAAAATAGTAGATGTATTTAGCAATTATAATGATGAAGCAAACATTACTAAAGCACCTGCTAATGAAAAAGGTGGCAATATTAAAGATAATAAATCTAGCAACAAATCAGTTTCTAAAATGATTGAAGATGTTTCACCTTCAATTGTAGGTGTTATTAACAAACAAAAAGCAAGCGGACTCGAATCATTTTTCGGTGGTAACAACTCTGAGGATTCAAACGGGTCTGGTGATTCAGAAGAAACAGGTACAGGTACAGGCGTGATTTATCAATCTAATGGTAATAGTACATACATTGTAACGAACAACCATGTTATAGAAGGTGCAAATGAAATAGAGGTTCGCCTTCATAATGATAAATCAGTGAAAGCAAAACTTGTTGGTACAGATGTTATGACAGACTTAGCAGTATTAAAAATAGAAGGCAATTATAATATTAAACCAATTAAATTCGCAGATTCATCTAAAGTTAAAGCTGGAGAAACAGTATTTGCTCTAGGTAATCCATTAGGTGTCGAATTTGCAAACAGTGTGACACAAGGTATTATTTCGTCACAAGAACGTACGATGAATGTACAAACTTCTCAAGGTGTGACAGAAGCAACAGTAATTCAAACAGATGCTGCCATAAACCCAGGTAACTCAGGTGGTGCATTAATCGACTTAAACGGTAACCTTATCGGTATTAACTCAATGAAAATTTCAAGATCTGATGTAGAAGGTATCGGTTTTGCAATACCAAGTAATGAAGTAAACAATATCATTAAAGATATTATGGATGACGGTAAAGTTACACGACCTTATATCGGTATAAGCATGATCTCAATAGATGATATACCAAACCAATACAAAAAAGAATTAAATCTCACAACAGATAAAGGTGTTTACATTTCTGAAGTAGATAAAAAAGCAGACAACGGACTTAAAAAAGATGATGTCATCACTAAAGTAGACGATAAAGATGTATCAGACGTTTCTGATATTAAAAATTATATCTATAATGAGAAAAAACCTGGTGACAAAATCACAATCAAATACATTAGAGATGGTAAAACACATACAACAAAAATCACATTAAAAGAACAAAACTAAATTATATACCGCATGGGACAATGATAGAGTCCCATGCGGTTTTTAGATAGTTGCCAAAGTATTATGCTTTAGGTGTATTTTTTATGTGCTTCCATAGTTACATTTCGACCTACTTTTGTTACTATGGCATGCGTTGTTTACATTTCCCACGACTTTTGTTACTAACGGCCTTCTTATTAACATTTCAGCCGACTTTTGTAATCATATCTACTATTATATATACATAAACTCCATATAATAAAAACAGCATGCAACATATCGAGTTACATGCTGTTTCCATATACATATTACAAACTAAAATCCTCTTCCTGCGCCTCCGCCAGAGAAGCCGCCTCCTCCGCCGAAGCCACCTCCGGAGAACCCGCCACCAGAACTACCTGATGAACCCCCAAAGATAAATGGTCCAGTCATACCGCGTCTTGTACCTCTTCTATTTCCACCTCTTGGAGGTCTACCGCCTCCATTTTTGAAGTAAATGATGAAGAATACAATAATAAATATGATAAAGATGATAAATGGTATTTTTCCTAACCCACTACTTTGTGGCTCGTCTTCAGTAAACTTCTTACCATCGTATCCGTAACTTTTAGCTACTTCATCCCACACTGCATCATATAAATTTGTTAAACCTTGACTGTAATAGGCATTTGCTTTTTTAGTATCTTTAGTTTGAGAAGCTTTCTTTTGATAAGGCATGAATTTAGAATCAATCAATTCCCCAACTTTAGAGTCGTTGAGCACACCTTCAAGTCCATCTCCAACTGCTATATCTATACCTCTATTATTGTTCTGATTACCGTTATCCATATTTAAAAGAATAACGATACCGCGATTATGCTTTTGGTCTCCAACTTTATAGTGTCGACCCGCTTCTAATGCATAATCTTGGCGAGGTGTTTGACCTATTGATTTCATCGTCATTAACAAGATATCTGCATCTGTTCCATCTTGTAATTTTTGACCCTTTTGATTAATTTTGTCTTTATCTTGATCAGTCATTAATTTAGCATGATCTTGTACAAATACAGGCTGTTCTAACTTAGGAAATTTATCATCAGCTGCATGTACGACATAACTTAGTGAAAAAAAGCTAACAATAAGCAAGACACAAAATCGTTTAAACATTAATTTCATTAAGATTCGTCTCCGCCAAAATCAACTTTTGGTGCGTCTTTAGCTTCACCTTTGGCTTGGAAGTATTCTTTTTTATCAAAATTAAACAATCCTGCTACGATACTAGAAGGGAATCTACGAGTAGCTTGATTATATTCATTAATAGATTCGTTATAATCTTTTCTAGCTACTGCGATTCTATTCTCAGTACCAGCTAATTCGTCTCTTAATCCTGTAAATTGCTTATCTGCTTTTAAATCTGGATAATTTTCACTGATAGCAAGTAAACGACTTAACGCACTATTAACTTCACCATTTGCTTCTGCTTTTTCTTCTGGCGTATTCGCACCTGCTAATTTGCTACGTGCATCTGATACATCTTTGAATACTTTTTCTTCGTGTTTCGTGTAACCTTTAACTGTATCAACTAAGTTAGGAATTAAGTCAACACGTCTTTGAAGTTGATTATCAATATTAGATAATGACTTATCCGCTTCTTCTTCAAGTCCAACTAATCTATTGTATGGACCGATCATAAATAAGCCAATAATAACAATTACTGCTACAACAACAATAATTGGTCCTAAATATTTTTTCATTAAATGTCTCCCTTTCTATTAATAAATAAATTGTCTTCTTTATTATACAATAAATACCATATGTATGCTAAAAAAGACTGAGACAAACATGGTTGCCTCAGTCTTAATAACTTATAAATATTAAACGTATTTAACCATTGTGTATTTCTTCTTACCTCTTCTTACAATTGTAAATTCGTCATCTATTTTATCTTCGCTTGAAATCTCATGGTTAACTTCTTGAATACGTTCACCGTTTAAGTATATTGCACCATTCGTAATATCTTCACGTGCTTGTCGTTTTGAAGGAGAAACGCCAGCTTCAATAATAAAGTCAACAAGTTGTACAGTTTCAGAACTTACTTCAGCTGTTGGAACATCTTTAAAACCTTCTACGATTTGTGATTTTGTTAAAGATTTAATATCTCCTTTAAATAATGCGTCTGTAATTCGTTTAGCTTCTTCAACTGCTTCTTCACCATGTATAAAGCCAACCATTTCTTCAGCTAATACTTTTTGAGCTTCTCTTAAATGAGGTGCTTCTTCAACTGTTTTTTCAAGTCTTTCAATTTCTTCTCTATCAAGGAAAGTAAAGTATTTCAAGTATTTTACAACATCAGCATCTTGTGAGTTAATCCAGAATTGGTATAACTCGTAAGCTGAGGTTTTACTTCTATCTAACCATACAGTACCTGATTCAGATTTACCGAATTTTTTACCATCTGCTTTCGTAACAAGTGGAATTGTGAAACCGTAAGCTTCAGTGTCACCGTACATTCTTCTCATTAAATCTAATCCTGTTGTGATGTTACCCCATTGGTCAGAACCACCGATTTGCATTTTACAATCGTAATTGCGGTTTAAGTATCCAAAATCAATGGCTTGTAAGATCATGTACGTAAACTCAGTGTATGAAATACCTGTTTCTAATCTCGTCTTAACAGAATCTTTCGCTAGCATGTAGTTTACACCTACGTGTTTAGCGTAATCTCTTAAGAATGAAATTAAGTCTATTTCTTTTAACCAATCTTTATTGTTAACAAGAATCGCTGAGTCTTCACCTTCAAAATCAAATATTTTATGCATTTGATTCATGATCCCTTTTACGTTAGCTTCAACTTGTTCATCAGTTTGTAATTTTCTTTCTTCTGAACGACCTGATGGGTCACCAATCATACCTGTACCACCACCGACTAAGACGATTGGTGTATGACCATGATTTTGGAAACGACGTAGTGTTAAATATGGTAATAAATGTCCAATGTGTAAACTATCAGCTGTAGGATCTGCACCACAATATATTTTAACTGACTCTCTATTTAATAAATCTTCAATTTCTTGTTCATCAGTTTGTTGATAAATTAAACCTCTCCATTTTAAATCTTCTAAAAGTTCATTTGTCATTATATTTTCCTCCTCTAAAATAGAATATAAAAAAGCACCCTCACAAAAATGTAAGGGTGCTTGAATACACGGTACCACCATACTTATGACATACATTCATACATCATCACTCTTTAATGTTACGTACATTAATAACGTTGAACTTGTTGTTATAAAGGTGTATTCATCATTATCACTTTATCAGTTCGCAGCACCACTGACTCTCTTAAAAAGAAAATAATCACTACTTCTCCTTTAGTTCATTACCATATGCAATTAATTACAAAGTATAATGCTAACTTTTTTAAAAGTCAACACTAAACATATATGTTATAATATCTATGATTAGATTGGAGGTAAAAATTTGAGTTCAAATCAGTCTAAAAACAAACTTAAAGAACAATTTAATCGTTCAAGTAAGAAATATAAAGATACTTTTAAAGAAACAAAATGGTCTCCAAAACTCATATTCCATACTACATACAATGTAATAAGCAATTTATTTTTCGTTATAGTATTTATTAGTTGTTTATTATTAGCTTTAGGATTGGGTATTGGCGGAGGATACTTCGCAGGACTTGTCAAAGATGAAAAAGTAATGTCTAAAAAAGAAATGAAGCAACAACTTTATTCAATGACAGAAAGTACATCTGTTTATTTTGGTTCTGGAGAGTCACTTGGTCGATTAAAAAGTGATGTCCAAAGGGATGTTATTAAAGGGAAAGACATAAGTAAGAATGTTAAAAATGCACTTATATCAACAGAAGATGAAGACTTCTATAACCATAATGGTATTGTACCAAAAGCTTTTATAAGAGCTTCTGTACAAGAAGTGCTTGGCAGTGCTAATTCTTCTGGCGGGAGTACATTAACGCAACAACTTGTTAAGAACCAACTTTTAACAAATGAAACATCATTTGAACGTAAAGCAAAAGAAATGCTACTTTCAATGAATGTTGAAAAGAACTTATCAAAAGAAGAAATTATTGATAGTTACTTGAACGTTGTTTCATTCGGTAGAAATTCAAATGGTTCTAATATAGCGGGTATTGAAGCCGCTGCTCAAGGTGTATTTGGTAAATCAGCTAAGAATTTAAACGTTGCACAATCAGCATATCTTGCTGGATTACCACAGAATCCTTACACATACACACCTTTCTTGCCTAATGGTGATTTGAAAGATGATGAATCCTTGAAATACGGCATCAATCGTCAACACTATGTTCTGAAAAGAATGTATCAAGAAGAAAAAATTACGAAAAAAGAATACGATGAAGCATTAAAATTCGACATCAAGAAATCATTTGTTGATAAGGTTGAAGAACCTAATCAGAAATATCCATTCTTAACAGAAGAAGTAGAAAAACGTACTGTTGATATTCTTAAATATCATTTAGCTAAAGAAGATAATATTTCTAAGAAAGAACTTGATCAAACACCTGTTCTTATGACGAAATACACTGAAAAAGCTAATCAAGCTATGCGAACTGAAGGTTACCGTGTAGATACAACGATTGATAAAGATATGTATGACAAACTTCAAGAAGTTAAAGATAATTCTGGTAGCTACTCATGGGATAGAGAAGCAAGTTATACAAACAGTGAAGGTAAAAAAGCTTCTAAAGATTTCCAACATGAAGTCGGCGCATTATTAAAAGAAAACCAATCTGGTAAAATTCTAGCGTTCGTTGGTGGTAGAGATTACGAAAAATCACAAATCAATCACGCAACAAGTGCTAAACGTTCACCAGGTTCAACAATGAAACCATTACTCACATATGCGCCTGCATTTGAAAATGGATTAATCACACCAAACACTGCCCTACTAGATAAAAAATTCGACTTCCAAGGTTATTCTCCTGATAACTATGATAGAAGAGAATTTGGGCCGGTAACAGCAGATTATGCATTAAGAAACTCTTTAAACTTAAGTACTTTAAGATTGTATAGCAATGTTCAAGACTACAAACCATGGGAAAACTTAAATAAAATGGGTATGACCGTACCTAAAGATATCCAAGATGGTTTAGCTTTAACACTTGGTACAGCAGACTTCACGTTAGAACAAGATGTGAATGGTTACAGTACTTTAGCTAATAAAGGTGAATATAATGAAAGTTACATGATTGAATCTATTAAATCACGAGATGGCGAAGTGATTTATCAACACAAAAAAGATCCTAAGCGTATCTTTAGTGAATCAACAACATATTTAACAACAAGTATATTAGAAGGTGTTCTTGATGACGGTTCTGGTTACCAAATTAAGAATTCATTTGACGGTAACTGGGCTGGTAAAACAGGTACATCACAAGATGCTAAAGATAGCCTGTTTGTAGGATATACACCAAAAGTTACACTTGGTATATGGATGGGTTACGACCAACCAATAACATTTGATGAAGACAGTCATTATCAATTATTTATGTGGAGAGATATGGTTAATGCATTATCTTCTACAGATAGAGAAAAATTAGGATACGATAGTGAATTCTCTAGACCTAGCACAGTTAAAGAAGACACAATTTGCCAATACACAAATTCTACAGGAAGCTGTAGTAGTGGTGAATCTAAATCTTCTACATTAATATCTGATAAAGTCGATACTTCGAATAAAGATATTAATTCTGACTATGTATTAAAACGACTAGGACAAGCAATTGATACAAACACATCTTCAAAAGTTAAGCCAAAAGAACGCGTATCTAAAAATTCTAAAGAAGCTTGGTCATATAAATCAAGCAGTAATAAAGATAGTAATTCAAACAGCAATAGCAAGCCATCCAGTGGTACAAGCACCGCACCACCAAGTGGCAATAATTAGATAATTCGTTTATAACACCTCATTTTCAGTGAAAATGAGGTGTTATTTTTTGTTGGGTATGATTTAATGAAAGATTTGCCTTAGTTACATTTCGACCGAGTTTTGTTACTATGGACACCTTTATTTACACTTCGACCGACTTTTGTAATTAAAAACTCATTCTCTACATATCCCTAAATATTTTATAAACAAAGAAACTGTTGAGACAGCCATTATTGTCTCAACAGTTTTCTATAAAGTCATATTTTATTTAGAATAATCCTACTGCAGAACCGTCTTCGTTAACATCCATATTTAATGCTGCTGGTTTCTTTGGTAAACCTGGCATTGTCATGATGTCCCCTGTTAATGCTACGATAAATCCTGCGCCAGTTCTTGGTGATAATTCTCTTATTGTTATATCGAAGTCTACTGGTGCACCAAGTTCTTTTGGATCGTCTGTAAATGAATATTGTGTTTTCGCCATACAAACTGGGTATTCATCCCAACCGTTTTCTTTAATTGTCTTCAATTGTTTTAAGGCTTTATCACTAAATTTAACAGATCTACCGCCATATACTTTCTGAACAATTGTTTCTATTTTTTCTTGTATAGATAAGTCTAAGTCATAAAGTGGCTTAAATGATTGTGGCGTTTCTAATACTTTTAATACTTCTTTAGCGAGTTCGACGCCACCTTCTCCACCATTTTTCCAAACTTCTGTTAGAGCAACTTTTACGTTATTTTCTTTACACCAATCTAAGACAACTTGTACTTCGTCATCTGTATCGTGAATAAACGCATTAATTGCTACAACAGGCTCAACGCCAAACTGTTTAATATTATTGACATGTCGTTCTAAGTTTACGATACCTTGTTGAACAGCTTGAACATTTTCTTCTTTAAGATCAGTTTTTGCTACGCCACCATGCATTTTTAACGCACGAATAGTTGCGACTATTACAACTGCACTTGGATCAAATCCAGCTTTACGTGTTTTGATATTTAAAAACTTCTCTGCACCTAAATCTGAACCAAATCCACTTTCTGTTACGACGATATCCGCTAACTTTCTAGCAGTATTCGTTGCAATAATTGAATTACATCCATGTGCAATATTCGCAAAAGGTCCACCATGTACTAATGCAGGCGTGCCTTCTATCGTTTGTACGATGTTAGGTTTTAGCGCGTCTTTTAAAATAAGTGTTAAAGCACCTTCTACCTTTAAATCACGAACCGTTACTGGTTGCTTATCGACATTATAGCCAATTGTAATGTTAGCTAGATTTTCTTTTAAATCTTTAATGCCGTTTGATAAACAGAATATAGCCATTATTTCAGATGCAACTGTGATATCAAAACCATCTTCTCTTGGTACACCTCTTGTCGGGCCACCTAAACCAACTACGACTTGACGTAACTCTCTATCATTCATATCAAGTACACGTTTCCACTCAACTCGTCTAGAATCAATATTGAGTTCGTTACCTTGATAGATATGATTATCGATAAAAGCTGACAACGCATTATTAGCAGTCGTTATCGCGTGTAAGTCACCATTAAAATGTAAATTGATTTCTTCCATTGGTAAAACTTGTGCATAACCACCACCTGTTGCGCCACCTTTCATACCAAATACAGGTCCAAGTGAAGGTTCTCTTAATGCAACCATTACATTTTGATTAAGTTGATTAAAGGCATCTGCTAATCCAACTGTTACCGTTGATTTCCCTTCACCTGCTGGCGTTGGACTTAAAGCTGTTACAAGAACAACTTTACCTTTTTCCTCTAGATTATTTAGCTTTGTAATATCAACTTTTCCTTTGTAGTGACCATATGGTTCCAAAGCTTCATGAGAAATTCCCACCTTCTCAGCTATTTCACTAATTGGTCTTAAAGTACTTTGTTTTGCAATTTCTAAATCTGATAAATGACTCAACATCGTTCACTCCTTAAATTTATATTACAAATTAAATATTAAATGACATATCCTAACACTATTAGGATATACAATTCACTTATAAAAGTCGATATGTAAGTTACTTTTATTCAAATTTCCCGTAAAAAAGATCACGCCAATTATATGACGTGAACTTTATTTAAATTAATCTTCAAGCGTAGATAAGTCACCTGCTGGTAAATCTAATTCCCAAGCTTTAAGTACACGTCTCATAATTTTACCTGAACGTGTCTTAGGTAATTTATCTTTAAATTCAATTTCACGAGGTGCTGCATGACCAGCTAATCCTTCTTTAACAAACTTTCTAATTTCTTCTTTAAGTTCGTCTGATTCTTCATAGCCATCTCTTAAAGCAATAAATGCTTTAATAATTTCACCTCTTACTGGGTCAGGTTTACCGATAACACCCGCTTCAGCAACAGCTGGATGTTCAACGAGTTTAGATTCAACCTCAAATGGACCTACACGTTCACCAGCAGTCATAATTACATCATCAACTCTACCTTGGAACCAGTAATAACCATCTTCATCTTTATATGCAGAATCTCCTGAAACATACCACTCATCATTGATAAAGTAAGAATCGTATTTAGGTTGATTATTCCAAATTGTTCTCATCATTGATGGCCAACCTTTTTTAAGGGCTAAGTTACCCATTCTATTCGGTGGTAATTCATTACCTTGATCATCTACAATTGCTGCTTCAATACCTGGTAATGGTTTACCCATCGAACCAGCACGTATATCCATAGAAGGATAGTTTACAATCATATGTCCACCTGTTTCAGTCATCCACCATGTATCATGTACTCTATGATTAAATACGTTATGTGCCCATTTAATAACTTCAGGGTTTAATGGTTCACCAACTGAAAGCACATGTCTTAATGATGAAAGATCATACTTACTAACAACATCATCACCAGCACCCATTAACATACGAAGTGCTGTTGGCGCTGTATACCAAATTGTTACGCCATATGTTTGAATAAAGTCATACCAACCTTCAGGCGAAAATCTTCCACCGACAATGCAATTTGTAACACCATTTAACCAAGGACTAAAGATACCGTATGATGTGCCTGTTACCCAACCTGGGTCAGCTGTACACCAATAAACATCATCTTCTTTAAAGTCTAATACATATTTACCAGATATATAATGTACGATCATAGCCTCTTGAACATGTAATACACCTTTAGGTTGTCCTGTAGAACCTGATGTATAATGTAAGATTAAACCATCCTCTCTATCTAACCATTCAATATCAAATTCATCATTTGCTTGTTCAAATGATTGATTGAAATCAATGTATTCATCACTTACTTCGTCATCTACAACGACAATATGTTCAAGGTTTGGTAATTCATCTTTCGGAATTCTACCAACTAAATCATTCGTCGTAATGATCACTTTAGCTTCACTATTTTCTAATCTGTCTTTAACTGCTTTTTCCATAAAAGCTTCGAATAATGGTCCTACGATAGCCCCAATCTTCAAAGTACCTAATAAAGAGAAATATAATTCAGGTGTTCTAGGCATAAATATAAATACTCTATCACCTTTTTGTACATTCGCTTCATTTTTCAAGACATTTGCAGCTTTATTACTCGCGATTTGTAATTCTTTAAATGTATAACTATCTTGTCTATTGCTATCTTTATAATGAAGTGCAATTTTGTCCCCTTTACCATTGTCTACATGACGATCGATACATTCGTAAGCCATATTTATTTTTCCAGTTTCACTCCAACTGAAATTCTTTTCGATATCTTTCCAATTATGATTTTTTACTGTTTCATCATAATCAGCAAGGTTATAAGAATCATTTAATGCTTCGTAAACTTCGACTTTCATTTAAATCTCCCCTTTTATGAATGTAATCGTTTTCAATAAAGCCTATTTACATTATAATATAAATAGATGATACTTTTCAAAAAAATTCGATTATTCAAAATACATATTGCAAATATAGAATATCATACTTAATGAAAGGAGGTACAACATTGGAATTCAAGAAGACTTTTATATCTGAAACTGTCCCCTATGATAAAGACACAGATATTATCGTTGAAGGACCTGTACATCCAGATCAATTACGAAACATGACTTTTGATGAAGGACTCAATAGTTTTAGAGTATCTAAAGAACAATTTGAAGCCATTATTGAAATTGCTGAATTGCCTGAAGGAAGAATAATTATCGCACGTATTGATCAACATATTATCGGTTATACGACATACTTATACCCTGACCCATTAGAAAGATGGTCAGATGGTAATTTACCGTATATTCTAGAGTTAGGTGCTGTTGAATTGTCTTTAGATTATCGTAACTATGGTCTAGGTAAAAAAATGCTTCAACTTGCTATGAAAGCGCCTGAAATGGAAGATTTCATCGTCATTACAACTGAATATTATTGGCATTGGGATTTAAAAAACAGTGGTTTAGATGTTTATCAATATCAAAAAATCATGCATAAAATGATGGCTGAAGGTGGATTAGAAGTATTTGCAACAGACGACCCTGAAATAATTAGTCATCCAGCTAATAGCCTAATGGCAAGGATTGGACAAAATATTCAACAAGAACAAATGGAAGCATTTGATAAACTCAGATTTATGAATAGATTTTTCTTTTAGAGGGGGTTTGAATTTATGTTAGTTGAAAAAATTATGACATCACCTTGTACAACAATACAAAGTGATAAATCTATTGAAGATGCTTTAGTATTAATGACACAAAAAGAAATTAGACATTTACCGATTGTTGATGAAGAAGATCATTTACTCGGTATTATTTCTGATAGAGATATAAAAATGGCTCTGCCTAGTATATTATCTGATGACGAGCCCAACAAAAGTTTGTCATTATCTGTTTCAAAAATAATGAGACGTAATGTGATACGTTGCCATCCACTTGATTTCGTAGAAGATATTGCACTAGATTTTTATGAAATGTCTATTGGTTCAATTCCAGTTATTCGAGATAATAAAGTAATTGGTATCGTTACCCAAAAAGACATGCTCAATACATTTTTAGAACTTACAGGTGTGACTATGCCTGGTTCTATTATTGAAGTACATATTGATGATAAAGTTGGCGCACTTCATGATATTACTAGAATATTTAAAGAACAAAATATTGATATCTTAAACGTTTTGGCTTATGCAGATCAACAAGATATTAATAAGAGATACCTGATGTTACGAGTGAAATCAATGAATCCAGAGAAAATATACAAATTATTAGAAGAACAAGATTACCATGTCATCTATCCGTTTGGTATAAAAAATGACTAATGTTAAATATGTATATTCTGAAGATTTATTGAAATATCGTTTTTCAGATAGTCACCCTTTCAATCAAATGAGACTTAAATTAACAACTGATTTACTCTTTGATTTAGGTGTATTAACCGAAGCACATATTATTTCACCTCGGGTAGCGACTGATGAAGAACTTCAACTCGTACATGAACCAAATTATATAGAAGCAATAAAGAAAGCTGGTAATGGTGATTTACCATTAAAAGAATATGATAAATACGGATTAAATTCTGAAGACACGCCACAATTTATAAATATGCATGAAAATAGTGCACGTGTTGTTGGTGGAACTTTAAATGCAGTAGATGCCGTTATGACTGGAGAAGCAACAAGAGCATGCCATCTTGGCGGTGGCTTACATCATGGCTTTAAAGGTAAAGCGAGCGGATTTTGTATATACAATGACAGTGCTGTTGCCATTCAATACATGCAATCAAAGTATAATCAACGTGTCTTATATATTGATACAGACGCACATCACGGCGATGGCGTACAATGGTCATTTTATACAAACGAAGATGTCATGAACTATTCTATACATGAAACTGGTCGATACTTATTTCCAGGCACTGGTGCGTTAACAGAACGCGGTGATGGCAAAGGATTTGGAACGACTGTCAATGTACCATTAGATGCTTATACAGAAGACGATTCATACATAGACGTTTTTAAAGATACAGTAGAAGCAGTTTGTAAAGCATATAAACCAGATGTCATACTAAGTGTAAATGGTGTGGATATACATTATTTAGATCCACTCACACATTTAAGTTGCACACTTGATACATTGTATAAAATACCATATATCGTTAAAGGTTTAGCTGATAAATATTGTGATGGCAAAATCATTATGATTGGAGGCGGTGGCTATAATATATGGCGCGTTGTACCTAGAGCGTGGTCACATGTATGGTTTGCACTAAATGACCTAGAAACACCTCAAGGATCAATACCAGATTCATGGTTACAAAAATACCAACCACACGCACCATTACCACTACCTTCAACTTGGATAGATGAAAAAGAAGACTATACTGACATACCTAGAAGAAAAGAAATAACAGAAAAAAATAATAATACTAAACTAAGAATATTAGATTGGTTTGATTAAATGTTAAAAAAGACGAGACTGGGACATAATGTAATGTCTCAGTCTCTTTTTGCAACTTGGCAGTAGATGTCTGAACCCGAAATGCGCTTGTACCAAGCTTTTTTCAACTCTAGTCATCCTTGCCGGGGCGGGACTACGAAATCATTTTATATAAATTAGATTTCTGTCCCGCTCTCGTCTTTCTATATTATTTAGTTGTACCTCTATATTCTACTCTATAAGGTAAAATCACATTAGGTTCATCAATTTGTTCATCATTCATATATTTAGTTAATAATCTCATACCAACTGCACCAATATCATATAATGGTTGTGTCACACTTGATAATTGAGGTCTAACCATATGAACTAATCTTGTATTATTGAAACTTACAACTTGTAAATCATTTGGTACATTAACGCCTGCATCTTGTGCTGCGTGTACAATACCAATTGCTTGTTCATCACTAATACATAAAATAACATCCGGCTTATCTTGAGAAACAGCCTCATAAGCACGACTACCATCTTTATATGTTTCATTACCAACAAATTTAGCATTGTCTTCGATTTCAAGTCCAGCTTCTTGAAGTGCAAGTTCTAATCCTTTAAAAGCATCATCTTGCGCTTTTTCTGAATATCCTCCACCTACAAATGCAAATTTCTTAGCACCTTTCTTAATCAATGACTCAGCAATTTCTTTACTAGCTTCTGTATAGTTAATGTTAACTGAAGCAAGTTTAGAGTCTTTATCATTCGTACCTGATACGACTACTGGTACTGATGATTTATCAATAAGGTCTACTGTTTCATCTGTTAAAGTACCACCTAAGAAAATAATGCCGTCAACTTGTTTACTTAATAAATTATTAAATATCTCTTGTTCTTTTTCACTATCATTATCAGAATTTGAAATGATTGTATGATATTTATACATAGTAGCAATATCTTCTAAACCACGAGCTAATTCAGAATAATAAACATTTGAAATGTCAGGAATAATTACCCCAACAGTTGTTGTTTTCTTACTTGCTAAACCTCTAGCTACAGCATTAGGTCTATAATTTAATCTTTTAATTACTTCATTTACTTTATCACGTGTTGAAGGCTTTACATTTTGGTTGCCATTCACGACACGTGAAACTGTTGCCATTGATACTTTTGCTTCTCTTGCAACATCATATATTGTTACAGTCATAATATCCTCCTATCTTGAAAACGTTTTCTACTTTATTCTAGCACGTTTTCATAATGTTTTCAAAATATATGAAAGCGAACTCACAATTAACAATTATAAAAGATTATAGAGGTGTTGTCGATACAATTGCTCTAATATTTTTGAGTATTGTGTAAATTGTAAATAGTTTTTCAGAAAACAAACGAACATGTATTGATTTACAACATAAAAACTGGCGAAAAGTTATGATAACTTTTCGCCAGTCGATGTATATGAAAATTATTTTTCGTATAATTTAGCAGCTTCAACGATTTCTTTGTAGAATGCGTCAAATTCATTTAAGTCCATTTGTTGTCCAGCGTCACTTAACGCTACTGATGGATCAGGATGTACTTCTGCCATTACACCGTCAGCTCCAACTGCTAATGCAGCTTTAGCACATGGTAGCATGATGTCTTTACGACCAGTACTATGCGTAACGTCTACCATAACTGGTAGATGTGTACCTTGCTTTAAAATTGGAACTGCTGAAATATCTAATGTGTTTCTTGTAGCTTTTTCATATGTTCTAATACCACGTTCACATAAGATAATATTATTGTTACCTTGTGAATGAATATATTCTGCAGCGTAAATGAATTCTTCGATAGTTGCAGAAAGACCACGTTTTAATAAGATAGGTTTGTTTGTTTTACCTGCTTCTTTTAATAACTCAAAGTTTTGCATGTTTCTTGCACCAATTTGGAATACATCTAAGTATTCATCAGCCATTTCAAAGTGTGCAGGATTTACAATTTCACTTACGATATTTAAACCGTATTTATCTTTAGTATTTTTAAGAATTTTTAATCCTTCTTCACCTAAACCTTGGAAGTCATAAGGAGAAGTACGTGGTTTAAATGCGCCACCTCTAATGAATTTTTCGCCTCTATCAGCTAATTCTTTCGCAACAGTATCAACTTGTTCTTGTGATTCTACAGAACATGGCCCGAATACGAATGATTTTTTATTATTACCAATAATTGCACCATTGTCGAATTGTACAATAGTATCTTCTGGTTTTAATTTACGAGAAACATATAAATGTTTTTCATTTTCAGATTTTTGTAAGTCAGTAGAAGCTTTAAAGATCTCTTTAAATAATTGCTTAATAGTATTGTCGTTATATGGTCCTTGGTTATTATCAATTAAATGATTTAACATTTCTTTTTCACGTTGTGGATCATATACTTGAGTACCTTGTTTACGTTTTTCTTCACCAATTTTTTTAGCTAAAGTACCACGCTCTTGTAATAAAGCTAAAATTTCATCATTAATACCTTCAATTCTTTTTCTTAAATTCTCTAATTCATTTGACATCCTTTTCACCTCATGTAAACAATTTAACTCACATACTTTAAAGCGATAAAATATATAAGTAATTAGATGTTAGTATAACAATTAAAATGATCTGATTCAACCCCAATATCTCAAAAATATTAAAGTTTATTACTAATCAGACTAATAAAGTATATTTTAATTTATAATGGTGTTCATTACAATATAAAAAACTACCGAAAAGTTATGTTATAACTTTTCGGTAGTACAAATAATATGCGTTATACATCACTTATTTATTATTTTTTATCGAAAGTTTTTTTCTCTACAACTGTTTTTGGACCTTTTAAGTCTTCATTTTCTACTTCAGATTTAATCGCACCTTTTTGTGCTTTTAATTCTTCATCGCCTACATCGTCAGCTGTTACAACGCCTTTGTTAGCTTTCTTTTCAGCTTGTTTAGATTTTACTTCTTCTGCTTTTTTCTTAGTTTCTGTTTTCTTTTCTGAAGCTTTTGTTTTAACTTCTTCTTTTTTATCTGTAGCTTTAGCTTTTACTTCTTCCGCTTTTTGACTAGCTTCTTCTTTTTTATCAGCAGCTTTAGCTTTCACTTCTTCTGCTTTTTCGCTCGCTTGTGCTTTTTTATCTTCAACTTTAGTTTTGACTTCTTCTTTCTTTTCTTCAGCTTGTGTTTTGATTTCTTCAGCTTTAGATTGAGCTTGAACTTTTAAGTCGTCAGTTTTAGTTTTAACGTCATCGATAATTTTGTTTGATTTCTCACTTAAATCATCTTGTAGTTCTTTCCCTGATTTAGGTGCTAGTAATAAACCAACAATTCCACCTACTACTGTACCTAATACTACACCAAATACAAAATCTCTACCGTTTGTATTTTTTTCATATTCAGCTTCATATGTTTCTAGACCATGTGTATATAAATCTCTATTGTATTTGTTTTCCATTTTATTTTCCCCCTAATTTTATTAAAGAAATCAGGCTGTGACATTTTTTATATGCCTCAGCCTGAAAAGATTGTTATTTGCTTCCATGCACTTTATTTTTTCAAGCCTGCACCAATTTTATCTTCATCTAAGTTGTCACCTGATGTTGTTTTTTCATTGTAGTCTTTCGGCACTTGCGCTTCAAAATCTTTAGAAGCATTTACATTATTTTTGTACGATACATTACTTCTACGATCTCTTCTTAATTGCCATTTATCTGCAACTTCCATTGCAACATTTGACCATTGAATAACTTGAGAAATCTTATCTTCATTTTGTGAGATATTGTGTGTAATAGAGTTTGTAACTCTATCTACTGAATTATTAAGTGTTTGTACAGAATCTCCAACACCTTTAACTGCATCTACTACTGAGTTTAAGCGTAATGATTTATCTTGAATATCTTCAGTTAAACGATTTGCTTTATGAAGTAAATCTGTAGATTCACGAGTGATACCTTGTATTTGGCCTTGAATGCCATCTAAAGTTTCATTAATTCCTTTAACTGTTTTTAATAATTGCATTAAAAATAGTGCTAAGACAACACAAATAATTAAAAATGCAACCGCAGCAATTATGCCTGCTATTGGTAAAATCCAATCCATACTGAACGCCTCCTAATAATTATAAAACTATTCTTTATTCGATTTACTAATATTTAATACCCTCACTATTAAAGTATAAACATATTATATTAAATGTGATAGTGAAGTAACATAGGCTTTTTGAACTTTTTGAATATCTCCAGCACCCATAAATAGTATAACACCATTATCATGCTTTTGTAGCTGAGAAACAGATTCTTCACTAATTAAATCCGCATTAGGAATTAATGCTTTTAAATCATGTATTGTCAGCTCACCTTGTTGTTCTCGAATAGAACCAAAGATGTCACATAAGTATACTTTATCAGCAAGGTTTAAACTTTCAGCAAATTCGTTTAAGAAAGTTTCTGTTCTTGAAAATGTATGTGGCTGAAATACTGCAACTACTTCATTTTCAGGATATTTTTTTCTAGCTGATTCAATTGTAGCATTTATTTCTCTCGGATGGTGAGCATAGTCATCGATTAAGATTTGATTATCGTAAAAACTTTCACTAAATCTTCTTTTTACACCACCAAAAGTTAATAATGCTTCTTTAATATTTTCAATATCAAGTTTTTCTAAATGGCAAATTGCAATAACAGCTAATGCATTTAGAACGTGGTGATCACCATACATAGGTGTTGTAAATGTACCTATGAGTTCGTTTTTAGATTTGAAGTATACATCAAATGTTGTACCTTTAGAAGACGTTTGAATATTTTCAGCATAGACATCATTGTCGTGTTCGAAACCATAAAAGTAAATTGGAACATCCGCTTTAATTTTTCTAAGTTCTGCGTCATGTCCCCAAGCAACGATTGCTTTTTTTACATTACTAGCCATCTCTTGGAATGCATTTGTTACGTCTTGTAAATCTTTAAAATAGTCTGGATGATCAAAATCAATATTTGTCATAATCGCATAATCTGGATAATAACTTAAAAAGTGTCTTCTATATTCACAAGCTTCAAAAGCAAAGTATGAGCTATCAGGTAATCCCATACCTGTTCCATCACCTATTAAGAATGATGTCTTTTGATCACCATTCATGACATGTGATAATAATCCAGTTGTCGATGTTTTACCGTGTGCACCTGTAACAGCGACTGATGTATATTGAGACATAAATTCACCTAGGAATATATGATATCTTTTTACTTCAAGTCCCATGTCGTAAGCTTTTGCTATTTCAGGGTGTGTATCTGGAAAGGCATTACCTGCTATAACAGTCATGCCTTCTTGAATATTTTCTACATCAAAAGGTAATATTTTAATGCCTTTATTTTTTAATGCTATTTCAGTAAATACTGTATTCTCTATATCAGAACCTTGTACTTTATGTCCCATGTCGTGCATGATTTGTGCAAGTGAACTCATACCTGCACCTTTTATGCCGACAAAATGAAATAATGTCATTTCATGTCACTCCTTCTATTTCTTAAATGTTAGTTTCTCTTTCTTCTATCATATCTTTAGTAATAAGTACATCTCTTGGTTTAGAGCCGTTAGGTCCTGATATATAACCTCTCTCTTCAAGATTATCAATCATTCTCGCTGCTCTATTATATCCAATTTGGAAATGTCTTTGTATAAGTGAAGTTGAAATATGACCTTCGTTTAACATAAATTCACAAACTTCATCAAATAGTGCATCAGCAGGTTGTTCATTTACCTTTTTCAACAATGTTTCTTCTTTGAATAGATAATTAGGATTCATTTGACTACTAACATTTTCTACTGTTTCATCAATTTCATCATCTGATACAAATGCACCTTGAACTCTTATCGGTTTATTCATACCGTTACCAAGATATAACATATCACCATTACCAAGTAATTTCTCTGCTCCACCAACATCAAGAATTGTTCTAGAGTCAATAGAAGACGATACCATGAATGATATTCTTGTTGGTACGTTTGCTTTAATTAAACCTGTAATCACATTGACGGATGGTCGTTGTGTCGCAAGAATCATATGTATACCACATGCTCTAGCTTTTTGTGCAATTCTAGCAATAGATTGTTCAACTTCTTGAGGTGACATCATCATTAAATCAGCTAACTCATCTATAACTATAATGATTTTTGCCATTCTTTGCTCGTAATTTGCTTTCTTATTAAATGCAGTAATATTTCTAACATGTAATTCAGCAAAACGCTTATATCTACGTTCCATCTCTTCAACTGCCCATTTTAAACTAGCAGTTGCTGCTTTAACATCCGTAATAACTGGCGCAACTAAATGCGGCAAATTATTATATGGTGCAAGCTCTACCATTTTCGGATCAATCAGTAATAGTTTCAGCTCATCTGGATGATTTTTATAAAGTAAACTTGTTAAGATAGCATTGATACATACTGACTTACCAGAACCTGTTGCACCAGCAATGAGCGCATGAGGTGTCTTAGCAATATCCATTAATAGCGGTTCGTTATTAATTTTAAAGCCCATTGCTACAGTCAGTTTACTTTCTGCTTGTTGAAAAGGTTTAGACGTGATCATTTGGCCTAATGGAATCTTTTTAGGACTTTGATTAGGCACTTCGATACCTACTAAACTTGTACCTGGAATAGGCGCTTCAATACGAATATCTTTAGCAGCTAATGCCATCTTAATGTCATCTTGCAACGCAGTAATTCTAGATACTTTAACACCTTTTTCAACAGATAATTCAAACCTTGTAACAGTTGGCCCTTGTATCATATTGACAACATGTGCAGGCACATTAAAATGATAAAAAGCTTCATCTAGTTCTTTTTTCTTTTCCTCTAACCATTCACTATTATCTTCTTCCTCAACTAGATCATCTAATATAGATACTGGTGGAAGTACATAAGATGGTCCTTTACGTTTAACAGCTTGGTTAGACTCATTTTGTTCAGTGTTGCTTTCATTTTCTGTTTCTTGAATGTTAGATGTTTGCGTCTTGTTGATATTTGATGAATTCTTAAATGCTTGATGTTTGCGTTTATCTGAAGGTGTCATCATCACGTTAAATGGTGAAGACTTTCTAACAGACTTAGGTTTCAAGATAGGTTCGTGAGAAGTTGTTTCTTTAGGTTCTTCAGGTTCTTGAATCGTGTCTTCAGCTTCTATTGGATTATTATTTGATTCTTCTTCTGCAATAACATTATCCGCTTCTTGTTTTTCTGTATCACTTTCCACTTCAAAATGATCAGACTCGAATAAGTTTTCATTATTATCTTCTTCATTTTCATCAAATGTTAATACATCTTCAGCATGATCGATTGTTTCTATTTCTTCATCTTCAGAATCTTCTACTTCTTCAAAATGTATATCATCTTCAACAAATTGATCAGATTGTGTAATCGATGCATGATCATCTTCTTCAAGAGAATCATGCGTCTCTATTATTTCTGATGGTTCGATAACTTCTTCATTTGAAACTTCATTATCTTCTTCAAAATGTTGTATTGCTTCAGCTTCAGTAATATTTTCGGCTCCACTAATGTCTTCTACTACATTGCTCGATTCTACTTCTTCAACCTCTGAAGCTTCCTCTTCAATTGAATCATGAGTTGAATTCTCTTCTTCATGTTCAGTCTCAACTTCTTCAATGATATCATCAACATTGTCTTGTTTAATGTCATCTTCTGTATCATCAAAATCTAAGTCTATCTCTTTAAATTCATATGTAGTTAAATCATTGACGTCTGGCTGTAACGCATTAGAATTAATCGTCTCTTCTTGAGAGTCGCTTGATTCTTCTTGGGGTATGTCATTTTGTAATTCATCTTCCACGTCTTGATAATCTTTTGGATCTTTTTTAATATATGAAGCTTGTTGTTTTAAGTAATAGTCTTGGTTTTTAATTTGTGACTTTGTTTCTTCTGAATCAAGACTGTTAAGTTCTTGTTCTCTTTTTTCTCTTAAAGCTTTTTCAAATTGTTTTTTCTTTTGAAGTTTCTTCTCGCGTTCTTTTCTAATTTCAGAAACAATTTGTGAAGCATAAATATTTTCAATGTTAATCGTATTATCCGTCTTTGAATAAGTAGGGACTTCTTGTACGATTTCACTACTTTGTTTACGTTTATTTTCTTTTTCAGTATCATTATCTGATTTAGTTGAATGATCTTTCAAACCACTATTAGGAACTTCTTTTTGTTTTCTCATACCGAATATTGCTGAAGGCACTTCGGAAGCTTTAAATTTTGGTTGATGTAATGCATTCAATCTTTCTTCAAATTGATAGTTATCATTATAACGTTTACTGTTGTCGTAGCGTTGAGAAGATTGTTTACTTTTCGTATCGTAATGATGTGTTACATCCTGATCATAACTTCTTGACTTCTTAGCAGGTTCATATGCATCCACATTACGATTTCTTCTACGTCTTCTTCTATTTGTTGGAAAAGAAGCTGAGCTTTCATCATAAAATCTACTATCATGATATTTCTCTTCTCGTTGACTTGTTTCATTATCATGTTGATGGTGCTCTTCATTAGATTGTTCTTCATATTCCATTTGTATTGGAAATCTAAATTTGCCTTTAGGTCTTCTATAAATTTCTTCATTAGTTGAATCGTCATCTGGATGATGATCAAAAGACACTTGATCGCTTTTTTGCTTTTCATTTTTTTGTTCATTTTTCGATTGCCCGAATATATCATCAAACCAACTCATAGGTTCACTACCTTTCGTCTTCAAAGAATGGTGTTCCTACAGTATAACTATCATCTAGTACCATTATACCTTTTTCATTTGGAGCACCTTCTAAATCAAGTTCTTTCATTGAACAAATCATACCACTAGAAGGAACACCACGTAATTCTGCATCTTTAATAATCATTCCACTAGGCATTACGGCTCCTACTTTAGCAACAACAACTTTTTGTTCTTGATCAATATTTGGAGCACCACATACAATTTGTAATGTTTCATTACCAACATCAACTTTACATACTGATAGTTTATCTGCATCAGGATGTTTTGATTTTTCAGATACGTATCCTACTACAAACTTAGGAGATAAATCAACGACTAATTTATAATTAATATTACTTTTCTCTAGTAAGTCTTGAATACTATTAATGTGTTTCTCTTCAACTTTAATATTGCCATTGCCTTCTATTTGAACATATTTAGAAGCATTGAATATATTAAATCCAACAATTTTATCTTCACTTTTAATAATTGTTAAATCATTTTGATAATCATATTCTAATTCTTCAAATAAAGGTTCTAAAGTAACCATTAATACATCGCCAACACCATTTTTATTATAAAATAAATTCATTTCTCCTACTCCTTACAATCTTTTTTGATTATTTTTCATTTTTTTAAATATTTCTCTATTTTTTTCTAATCGCTCAATAACTTCTTGGTTTCTCTTACGAGAGTGATTTTTACCTAAAATAAATATTGGTTCCAAAGGTTTATCAGGTGTATAAGAGAATGATAATGATGTTATTGGCACTAAGCCATTTTGGAAGAATTGCATCGTCATTTGCGCTACAATATCATACCCAATTTCATTTTTAATATCACAAATCACCAGTACATCTTGGTGAGGTGTAGCTAATAACATTTCCCCTTCAATATTTTGATAAACATCTTTTAGGAATGTCTGATTGAGAATACGTGAAGCATCATATCCGTCATTCGTATTAATGAAATAGAATGTATTGCCTTGAACTTCATCAGACTTGTAAGTTGTATTTCTCTTTTTAATATTGAATAACGCTTGCTCTTTAATTTGTTCTTTCGTTAAATTAAGTTCACTGAGCATAGACTCATCTATTAGTCTATAAGTATTACCTAAATCAAGCGCATAATATATATTTGTTTCAGCTGTATGTTCATCAATGACAAAAGGTGTACCTTCTTTCGTTTCTTTATGAAAACTAGTAGACCTTATGACAGGCAAGATTTCAATTTTATTAATTTCTTTATTGGATTCATCTTGCATTGCATTTATTGTTTCAGTGACGTAATAAACAATTTCGTCTATTGTTTTATTACCGTTATTTTTATATTTAGCAATAATCGGAGCTAATTTAACTGAAAGCCCTTTTTGATTATCTGTACGTTCAATTCTTAAACTTTCATTTTCCCTATCAAACTTAAAATTTGCATCTAAAGTTTTCAATCGGTCTTTTAATAAATCTCTCATTTGAAAGACATTCATACTTAACACTCCTATTTTTATACCTCTATATAGTTTACAACAAATCGCAGTTATGTAACAGTGATAAACATATTTAAATGAAGTTAAATAAAATAAAAAAGCAGGTAATTCGAAAATAAAAGAAACTTTTTTCGACCTGCTTTTTTTATATAATTTTAATTATTTAATCCATCAATAAATGCGCTAATTTGTGGAATTGTTTTTCTTTCTTTACCAACGTATCTACCAAGTTCTTGACCGTTGTTATAAGCAATAAAACTTGGAATACCCATAACATCAACTTCTTGACATAAATCAATAAATTCATCACGATCAACTGATACGAATTGATATTGATTGTATTTCTCTTCAAGTCCAGGTAAATCAGGATCTATAAAATGACAATCCGGACACCAAGATGCTGTGAACATAAATATTGTGGGTTCGTTAATCAATGATTTGTATTCTTCGATTGACGTTAATTGTTTCATTTCTTTGCACTTCCTATCATTAATGTTTGTTGACCATCTTTAATTATATGATACTTCTTCAACAAATGATAAACAAATAAACTGATTACTGCAGGTAATAAGAAATGGAAGAAAGCAATTTGTAAGTATACTTCTGTCGTACTACCCATTGTTTTAATCGTCATAATTTGCCCTACAAGTCCACTTGAACCCATTCCAGCACCAGCAGCATTATTTTCCATTGGCCAAAAGACTGTCATAATTGGTGCTACAACAATACTTGCTACGACTGGTGGTATTAATATAAAGGGTTGCTTTAAATAATTTGGAATTTGAAGTTTACTTGTACCAATACCATGTGCAATAACGCCTGAAATACCATTATCCTTATAGCTTGTTACTGCAAATCCGATCATATGACAACATCCACCTATCGTAGCTGCTGCTGCCGCTGTTCCACTTAAGCCGAGCATTAACGCTAAAGCCGCACTTGAGATTGGACTACTTAGTGTAAGACCAACAATAAGACTAACGAATATCCCCATTAATAAAGGTTGTTGATCAGTACTTAATTGTATCCAATTTCCTAATGCTTTCATAAATGCATCGATAAAAGGCGCTATAAACTTTGCAATAGCTGCACCTATAAATAACGTTAAAATCGGTGATAAAATAATATCTATTTTAGTTTTGCCTGAATATAATCTTCCGAGTTCACTCGCAAATACTGAAGATAAATAACTTCCTACAGCGCCACCTTGTTCATATCCATACATGCCTGTTACTGCAGTTGTAAATATAATGAGTGGTGATGCGCCTAAACCATAACTAACTGCTACCCCTACCCCAGCACCTGTTAAAGTTTGAGCTAACTTGCCTATTTCTATCATAATTGATGTATCAAAATATGTATTTAATGATTGGCCTAAAGTTTCAATAATAAGTCCAACAATTAATGTACTAAACAAACCTAAAGCCATATAACTTAAACCATCTATAATTGTTCGATTAAAAAAAGATTTTACGCGTTCCATTTATTCACACTCCTTAAATGGATTATACAATAAAAAATACACGTGTCATTATTTAAATTAAAATAATAACATGTGTATTTAGAAACTTTATACTTCTATAACATTTAGAAATTTCTTCAATGCGTCTGTCTTCGGTTGAGTAAACATCTCTTCCGGTTTACCTTCTTCACCAATTAAACCATCATGAATAAAAATCATTCTATCAGAAACTTCTCTTGCAAATCTCATTTCATGTGTAACAATGACCATCGTCATACCTTCATTAGCTAAATCTTTAATAACTTTTAATACATCATTCACTAACTCTGGGTCTAATGCTGATGTCGGTTCGTCAAACAACATGACTTTAGGATTCATTGCCAATGCTCTAGCAATCGCCACACGTTGTTGTTGACCACCAGATAAAGCATGAGGTCTTTGATCTTTAACACTTTCTAATCCTACTTTTTCTAAAAGTTGAAGTGCTTCGTCATATGCTTTTTGCTTATTTACTTTTTTAACAGTAATTAAACCTTCCATAACATTTTCAATTGCTGTTTTATGTGGAAACAAGTTGTAATTTTGAAACACCATACCTGATTGTTTACGTACTTTAATTTGTGACTTCTTATTATCTGCTGTGTACGTTTCGCCATTAACAACTACAGTACCTTCAGTCGGAATTTCCAATGCATTCATCATTCTCAATAAAGTTGTCTTACCAGAACCTGATCTTCCAATTAAAGTAATCACTTCACCTTTATCTACTGAAAGATTAATCCCTTTGATGACTTCTTTATCATTAAATGATTTTTTAATATTTTGAAGTTCAATCATGAACGATACCCTCTTTCAATATAAGATTCATAGTAAGATTGAACGATTGATATGATAAAACATACAATCCAATATAATATCGCTACTAGTAAATAAATCGTTAAGAATTCATATGTTGTAGATGCTACTTCTTGCGCTTTTCTAAACATTTCTGCTACTAAAATAAACCCAAGTAAAGACGTATCTTTAATTAAGCTTAAGAATGTATTACCTAATGCAGGTACTGAAACTCTAATTGCTTGAGGTAATATGATTCTTTGTACAGTTTGTTTATAATTCATACCAATCGAGTAGGCAGCTTCAGTTTGACCTTTCGGAATAGACATAATTCCACCCCTTAAAATCTCAGATGCGTATGCACCTACATTAAGAGAAAGGCCAATTATCGCAGCTATGACAGGTGACAAAGTCAATTGATTGTCTGCATTTCCTGTTGCCAATCTACCAATCTCAGGGATTCCGTAAAAGATAATGAATAATTGAACAATCATAGGTGTACCACGAATGATTGAAACATAAAAACGTGCAATCCCTTTTAGAACTTTACTACTTGATATACGCATTAATGCTGTAACTAATGCCAAGATTAAACCAAGCACAAAAGTAACTAAAGTAATAGGAATAGAATATTTAACTAGACCCTCTAACATCGGTAGAAATGCTTGTTTGGCAGCATTTAATGCATGAAGTTGCTCATCATTTAGGCTCTGAAACATTAGCGCCAAACCATTTCTTACTTATTTTTTCTAATTCGCCATTATCTTTTAAAGTTTTTAGTCCTTTATTAAAATCTTTAATCACTTTGTCATCTTCTTTTTTACTAAATGTAAATGCAGATTGACTTTGTTCTGCATCACCTTGAATTGCTTTTATTTTAGCGTTAGGTTTTTGCTTTTTATAATCTAAATACGAAACATTATCATTGAAAGTACCTTCAACACGATTTGATTGTAATAAATCCATCGCTTGGTTGAAGCCGTCTACTTTAGTAATATCTGCACCTTTAGACTTAGCAAGTTTACCATAGTTAGATGTTAAAGTTTGTGCTAATTTTTTACCTTTAACGTCGTCGAATGATTTAATGTCTTTATTATTCTCATTTACTACTAATACACCTTTTGAATAAGTGTATGGATCTGAGAATTTATATTTTGCTTTTCTTTCATCGTTGATACCAACTTGGTTAGCAATCATGTCAAAACGTCCTGAATCTAACCCAGCAAACATTGAATCCCATTGTGTTTCTTTAAATTCAACTTTGTATCCCATTTCTTTAGCAACTGCTTTTGTTACTTCTACATCATATCCAGTTAACTTATCATTTTTGTCATGAAAGCTAAATGGAGAATACGTTCCTTCTGTACCTACTACAATTGTTTTATCATCTTTCTTACTACTTTCTTTCTTGTCGTTGCTGTTTCCACATGCAGCTAACACAACAATTAATGCAATAATTAAAAATATACCCTTTTTCATATATACATCCCTCTATTCTTAGTATCCAAATCGGAATAAACATATTTTAGACCGAATTACAACTACTGTCAATTACTAAAATCTGGACTATTTAAATTTCAAATATTCAATCTTTTCTGAACTTAAATTTAACACGATTTCATTAAGTAATAATTTTGCACTTTCATAATCTCTTGCATCGTAAATAGCTTTACTTGTATGGATATATCTAGCACAAACACCTATTACCGCAGTTGGGATACCTGTTAGAGCTTTATGAATTTCTCCACCATCAGTACCACCTGGTGATTGGAAGTATTGATGATTAATTTCTTTTTCTTCAACCATTTCAATTAAATAATCTCTCATTCTTTCAGATAAAATCATCGTACGATCTAATATTCTAATTAATACACCTTTTCCTAAAGAACCAGATAAGCCGACATGTCCTTTCATATCATTTGCAGGTGAACAATCCACAACTAATGCTAAATCTGGTTTGATTAAATTCACACTTGCTGAAGCACCTCTTAAACCAACTTCTTCCTGAACATTTGCACCTACATATAAATCGACATCAAGCTCTTCATCTTTAACGGCTTCCAATAACTCTAATCCAACTAAACAACCATATCTATTGTCCCATGCTTTAGCGAGTATTCTATTCTCTGTAAGTTGTTCAAAATTCGTACTTGGAACAATTGTATCACCAATTTTAATGCCCATTTCTTTTAATTGATCAATGCTTTCTGCACCAACATCTAAAAGCATATCTTCAATAGATACACCTGACTCTTTACCAGTTCTAAAATGTTTAGGGATACTGCCAACTACGCCGTTATAGTATTTACCGTCACGAGTTTTTAACTGTAGTGTTTGTGATAACCATACATCTGATGACACACCGCCAAGTGGTGTGAACTTTAACATACCCTCTTTTGTCATTTCAGTAACCATAAAGCCAATTTCATCCATATGAGCTGCTACTAATACTTTAGGAGCATTTTCTTTTTTAGATTTTTTCACACCATAAATACTGCCCATATTATCACCGATAATTTCATCAACAAATGGTGCCATTTTTTCTTTTAAATATTCACGTACTTCATTTTCAAATCCAGGTACAGCATGTAATTCTGTTAATACTTTCATTCTATTAAGTGTTTCTTGTCTAATTTGTGTCATTGTAAATCTCCTTATTGAAATATTTATCTATCATTCAGTCTTTATGTTAAACTTAACTTAAATAGAAGGAGGCATGGTCATGCAGAACAATAAGTTACGCTTTTTCATTTTATTATTGTCCGTTTTTACTGGTATAGGTATTGTTGCTTCTATCGTATATGCTAAGCAATATAAGCCATATAGTTGTGAAGAAATCCTTAAACAAGTCAAAGCACAATTTAATAATGTTGAAGCCTCTTATATATTACATATCCCAAAGACCTACCAAAAATTCGGCATTGAAACTAAAGTTGTACATGGTGGTATTACCGTTAATAATGATGGTAAACAAGTTCACTATGAATTTATCGCCGATGCCTTTAATGGCCAAGTTATTGATATATTTGAAATTTAATAAGCTTAAAAAGATGAGTCTGAGTGATTAATTTAAACCTTAGACTCTTTTTTTGACTGAAAATTATTCAACTTCATCGTGATCTAGTGCATCGAATGATTTTTTAATAGATTCTAAACCACTTCTTAATTTTTCTTCGCTACAAGCTAAATTCATTCTGAAATGATGACTTTCTCCGAGCTCGTAGGAATGGCCGATCCCTGTTGCAAGTTTCCCTACAGATTGCAATGCTTTTTGAACATCACTTTCTACGTAACCACTTTTAGAAAAGTCTACCCAAGCTAAATATGTCGATTCAGGTTTGATAAACGATAACTGATCAGACATTTCACTTTTAATAAATTCATCTAAGATAGTCATATTCTTTTCAATATGATTATTTAATTGATCTACCCATTCACCTGCTTCATTATAGGCTACTTTAACTGCTTCAACAGCCAATGTATTTGCAGCTGACAATCCATAATATGTTGCCAATTTACGATTGAATTGTAATGTGAAATAACGATGTTTTGTAATCATATAGCTACTTGCTAAACTTGCTAAATTAAATGTTTTACCTAAACCAGTGACAACAAGAATTGGAGAATCTAAAGTCATTTCATTTGTCATGGAATAGAATTCATTTTCACTTCTCACAAAATCCATATGAATTTCATCAGAAACAATAAAGACACCATGTCTTTCACACACATCTTTCATAAATGCACATTCTTCTTTCGTCCAAACTTTACCTGTTGGATTATGAGGGCTACACAGTACTAACACTTTAACATCATCACGTGCTGCCATTTCTTCAAATTGTTCTTTATCTAGCTCATAACCATTATCCGTTGCAACTAATGGAGATTCGACGGCCACTCTTTTATTACCTTCAATTAAATTTAAAAAGGCATTATATGAAGGTGTATGTATTAACACACCTTCACCTTCTTTCGTAAACTCACGTATAACTTCAGTTACAGTAAACAAAATACTCGGAACATAATATATATCATTCTTTTGGATATTTACAGAAAATCTCGTTTTGTACCAATTTTTAATCGCACTTAAGTATGCTTCTTGTTTCCACACTAAATACCCGAAATGTGCTTGATCTAATTTGTTTTTCAAATGGTTGATAATAAAATCAGGTGTCTTAATATCCATATCTGCAATCCAAAATGGTTCTAAGTTCTCATAATCATAAACTTTACGTTGTCCATCATATGCTACTGTTGCTGTTCCCCTTCTATCAATCACTTCATCAAAATTATATTTCAATTAAATCATCCCTTCTCATTTCTTTTTTAATTCCCTTCGTTTGTTCATCAAGTTTGAGCGCAAAATAATTGGCATCATGATAGAACACGAACCAATTATCTTCTTTAATATATCTTTGTAAAAGTCTCTCCTTAGCATTTATGGAATCCATTGGATAATCATCATAGGCTGTAACCCATAAAGGATTAAGATGAGCTAATGTAGGCAAGATATCAGCCATATGCACAGCTTTCATATCATTACTTTCAATTTCAATGACACTATGACCAGCACTATGACCACCAGTATGTATCATTTTAATACCTGGAACGATTTCCATCGAATCCACAAATGTTACGACTTGATGTTCAATACCTTTATAATTTTGTTCCCAATATGTAGCGCTACTTCTTATATTTGGGGCTCTCAATTCATTCCATTCAATTTGTGATGTATAAATTGTTGCATTTTTAAATACTGATTGACCATCTGTAGTTGTCAGGCCACAAGCATGATCAAAATGCATATGAGACATTAAAACTATATCAATATCATCAATGGTCAAATTAAATTGCTTTAATGAGTTACTTATATCACTTTCATAAGTTGTACCATAGTTTCTTTTTTGTTTGTCGGTTAATTTACCATTACCTATCCCAGCATCAATTATTATATTGTGTTCATCTGTTTGAACGAATATTGGATGTGTTACGAGAGGTATTTGATTAAGTTCATTAGGTGGGTATTTTTTACTCCACAACGCTTTTGGGACCACACCAAACATTGCACCACCATCCATTTGAGTAATACCACCTTGTAATGGATATAATTTAAATTCACCTATATTTAACAAGAAATTCCCCTCCAATCATTTATTATTATTTTATCACTAATTAGAGTAATGAACATCTTTCATGATTACTACAACACATTAGTTAAAAAAGACGTAAAAAAAGAAGTTAGAATCAAAAGCGATTCCAACTTCCTTATTTAAAACTTGCTTCCATACGATAGATTCTAAAGCCTCTACTAGAGAATTTATCTTCATATTCAGTACGGATATTATCTTCAGGCTCATCTTCATGTAAATTCAAATTAATATAATCAAATGACATACCATATTGAGACATACTTTCTAAACTATACTCAAATAACCCTTGATTATCTGTTTTGAAATGTATTTGCCCATCTTTATTCAAAATGTGTTGATAAATTTCTAAAAAGCTAGAAAAAGTTAATCTTCTTTTAGCATGTCTTGTCTTAGGCCATGGATCAGAAAAATTCAAATAAATTCTAGAAACTTCATTCTCAACAAAATACTCTGTTAATAATTTAGCATCTTGATTAATCAATTTAATATTGTTTAATTCCATTTCTTTAACTTTTTCAAGAACACGGACCATTACATTTTTATCTTTTTCAATTGCTACGTAATTGATATTAGGATTCTGTTTAGCAGTCTCAGTAATAAATCTACCCATACCAGTTCCGACTTCAATATGAATGGGTTGATCTTTATCAAACCATTCTGCCATCTTATATTGATGATTAAGATCTACATCTACTATATTGGGATGATCCTTTAAGAAATCGTCAGCCCAAGGTTTATTTCTCATTCTCATTCAAAGTTACTCCTTATATAAATACATTTCTTGTCATCACTTCATTTAAGAAGTGTAACCAATCATTCATATCTTTATAACGTTTTTTCTCTTCATACCACTCTACCATTGCGATAGCTTGAATTAATGTATACCACTTCATACGTTTCTTTAAATCGTGGGTATCATTAATGCCATACATACTTAGCCAATCTGACCAATCTTTCTCATCAACATAAGTATATAATATCATTCCGATATCAATAGCAGGATCAGCAATCATTGCACCTTCCCAATCTACTAAGAAAAGTTCGTCTTGATCAGATAAAAGCCAATTATTGTGATTTACATCTCCATGTATGACTGTATAGAATCTACTGTCTAATGTTGGCATGTTATCTTCTAGATATAACAATGCCTTTCTCACAGTGCGATTAGACAATACATGTCGTGACAATGAGCTGTTAATTTTATTAAATAAAATCTCTGGATGCATAGGTTTCATTTCCATACGTTTAAGCATATTTAATAATTGTTTAGAAGAATGTATTTTTTTCAGAAGTTTGGCAACACGGTTAGAATTCATTTCATCTTGGACTAACTCTCTACCATTTTTCCAATGTTGTGCAGTCACAACTTCTCCTGTTTCGATTCTTTTAGTCCAAACTAATTTTGGAACGATACCTTCAGCAGATAACGCTGTTAAGAAAGGACTTGAATTACGTTTTAGGAAGAGCTTGCGGCCATCTTGTTCTGCCATATATGCTTCACCAGATGCACCACCTGCTGAGTCTAATGTCCAACCTAACTGATAAAAATGTTCCAACCTATCCACCTCACTTTCAATTAAAGAAAAAGAAAAAGACTCAAGAATATTGTTTTTCAAGAGTCATATTTTAATCTTAAAAATTTTTGTTTTATTTTTGTAATTTTAGTGCGCTTGATATAAATTTTATTATCTTTCGGTTAAGATTTCAACCTCATAAATGAAAACTTTGGAGTATTTTGAACCTATTCATATACAATAAGTCTTATAAATTCAGTATCCACTTGAATTACTTAAGATATTAAAATTACACTAAAAAATTTTTATGATTTTGACTCTATATAATTATTAAATGCATTTTGTAATTGCTTCGTAATTTGTCCGACTTTTCCGTCACCTATTTTTTGATCATTTACTTGCACAACTGGCATTACTTCAATAGATGTACTTGAAATAATCACTTCATCAGCATCATTTAAGAAATCTAATGTAAATGATTCTTCAATAAATGGAATATTTAAATCGTCAGCTAATTCTTTTATAACACGTCTAGTAATACCATTAAGAATTAAATTATTTGCAGGATGTGTATAAATTTTGCCACCTTTGATCGCATAAACATTGCTTGAACTACCTTCAGTAACTGTTTCACCTCTATGCATGATCGCTTCAGCTGCATCATTTTGTGTAGCTTTCTCTTTTGCTAACACGTTACCTAATAAGTTCAAACTCTTAATATCACATCTTAACCATCTGATATCTTCAACTGTTATAGTTTTAACGCCATTTTCTAATTCGTCGTATGGTCTGTCATAGCTTTTAGAAAAAGCTGAGAATACAGGCTTTGTACTAGTATCAGGAAACGGGTGATTTCGAGGCGCAACACCACGTGTCACTTGAATATACACGCCACCATTTACAACATTATTCTTTGCTGCTAATTCTTTCGTCACTTCTGTTAAACCTTCAACAGAGTATGCGTCTAAATTAAGTCCAATTTCTTTGGCACTTCTAAATAATCTTTCATAGTGCTCTTTAGATGTGAATACCTTGCCTTCATATATACGTATGTATTCATATATGCCATCACCAAAGTTATAACCTCTATCAGAATAGCTAATCTTACCTTCAGATTCATCAACAAACTCATCATTTATATAAATATAATTCATTCATCATCACCCTTTACACAGACATTGTATATAGCTTCTAAATAAATTGCAGTTGCATTAAATAATTGTTTTTTCGTGATATATTCATTTTTTTGGTGCATTAAATCTTCAGATTCTTTAAACATGGCACCAAATGCCACACCTTTATCTAAGTTTCTAGCATATGTCCCCCCACCGATTGTAAATGGCTCGGACTGATCACCTGTTTGATTGCGATATGCTGATAATAGTTTTTCGATAAATGGATCGTTTTTATCTACATAATGCGGAACTTGGTGTTTATCCATTTCAATTTCGAAGCCTTTTTCTTTCACTTCTTCAGAAAAACGAGACATTGATTGGTCGAAATTAAAGCCTTCGGGATATCTTAAATTAATACCAAATTGACCACCATCTACATCTGTATAACTCATAATACCTGTATTAGTCGTCACTTCCCCCATTTCTTCCGTAGCAAACTTCATACCCATTTTTTCACCTTTTGGAGAATCAACTAAATATTCATTTGCAAATTTCACATATGAGCTCGCGTATTTATCTAAATTTAATTCATTTAAGAATTGAATAAGATATAAGCCAGCATTCACTCCTAATGTAGGATCCATACCATGAGCTGATTTACCGTGAACAACGATGTTTAAGAAACCTTCATCAATTGTCATTTCGCCTTCAATCTCATGTTCATTTAAAAATGATTCGAATTTCTGAACAACATTCGTCATTTGTTCTTTTATAAGTAATTTAGCTTGAGCAGTATCTGGTACCATATTGAATCTTTCACCTGAGAAGAATGCTTTGAGCTCTACTTCAGGCTCATCATTATCTTCCACATATCCAGATTGAGTGATGTTGAATGTTACAATCCCTTTTTCTCCATGAATTAAAGGGAATTCTGCATCTGGTGCAAAACCTACAGAAGGCATTTCTTCTGTTTCAAAATAACGATCTGTACATTTCCAATCAGATTCTTCGTCAGTACCTACAATAATATGTATTCTTTTTTTCCATTCGACTTTCATATCTTCAAGTATCTTAACGGCATAGTATGCTGCAATTGTTGGTCCTTTGTCATCAAGTGTACCTCTTGCAATGATTGCATTTTCAGTTTCTACAGGTTCAAACGGATTAGAATCCCATCCAGCACCTGCTGGCACAACATCAACATGGCAAAGTATACCTAATAAATCATCACCTTTACCCGCTTCAATTCTACCTGCAATATTATCTATATCAACATGAGAAAATCCATCTCTTTCTCCTAACTTGTACATATAATTTAACGCTTCTTTTGGACCTGGTCCAACTGGCGCATCGTATGTACTTGCTGCATCATTTCTAACACTTTCGATGCTTAATAGCCCCTTTAAATCATTTATAATATCTTGTTCATATTCTTTAATTTTATTTCTCCACATCGAAAATCATCTCTTTCTTGACTTGAATAGTTATCTATATAATACATGATATTTTTGTAAATATGAAATAGAATTACCGATAAATTTTTATTTTTTTATAATTAAAGTTATTTCCTTTTACGTACGACTAAAGTCTTATATAAAAATATTTTTTTGAATCTTATTATTTCCCGACAAGATGAAAGTTGTTAACAAAAAAACTAGGACAAATAAGTTGCCCTAGTTTTAGTCAATATTGAACATAAGGAGAAAATTATTTCTTCAAATCTTCTTCTGTAACAACTCTTAAATTGTTGTTTGCAGTTCCGCCTTCATCATCAAATTTAGCTTCTCTTTGTTCAGTTGGATCTTCATCTTCTTTTTTTAGACGAGATTTAGCATTTGATGCATAACCTTTTGGATCTTCTTTTGCTTTTTGGAATTCATTTTTCGCTTTTTCTTTAGCTGACTCTTTATAAGAAGTTGGATCTTCTTTATATTTAGAGTACTCGTCTTGTGCTTTACCTTTTAGTTCGTTTGCTTTTTGCTTAGCATTTTCTTTGTAGTTCTCTGGATCTTCTTTATATTTCCCGTATTCATTTTTTAATTTATCTCTATTTTCTTTTTTAGATAAGACAACTGCTGCTGCAGTTCCACCTAATACTACTAACGTTCTAAATAATCCTGCTTTTTTAGCCATTTGTATCCACCTCTATTTAATTAATAGTTATTATAATACCCCGAGAAAATCTTTCTAAACATTTTAAACAGATAAATTTAAAAGTTTAAAATCTTCTTCTAACAAATGCCTATACTCACCAAGTTCTAAACGTTCATCAAGTTCTAAATCAGCTATTTGAACACGTTTTAAATACGTTACTTCACAACCAATCGCATGAAACATTCTCTTAACTTGGTGGAATTTACCTTCATAAATCGTAACATAAGCTATAGACTCTTCTCCATTTTCTACAATTTCTAATTCACTTGGAGAAGATGTAAAGTCACCTAAATCTATTCCTGCTTTAAAAATATCTATTGCATCATCTGAAATGTGAGCAGACACTTCAACATAATACTTTTTAGCAACTTTTTGTTTTGGACTCATAAGTTGATGCGAGAATTTACCATCGTTTGTTAGAAGTAATAAACCTTCTGTATCTTTATCTAAACGACCAACCGGAAATAAATCTAAGTGCATATATTCTGGGACAATATCAATGACTGTTTCATGTTCATCATCTTCTGTCGCTGAAACAAATCCAGCTGGCTTATTCATCATTAAATATACAACTGGTTCATATTCTATCGGGATATCATCAAATGTTATAACATCATCTTCTGGATTAATATGCATTTCAGGTTTCTTAACGATCTCATCATTAACGGAAACAAGATTTTTCTTTAGAAACTTTTTAACTTCTTTTCTTGTTCCGATACCTGAATTTGCTAAAAATTTATCTAATCTCATCATTTACACCCACTTAATTTTGCGTCTAATTTTAGCAGTCAAATCACCTAAAAATTCATCCGCTAGACGTGAACGCATTGTTAAATAACCATATACAATTACACCTACACATCCACCGACAATTAGCGTAATCAGCGCACCTAATTTTGATGTTGGATCAATGATTAGTGACACAATAAAGAAACTTAACTCAACGAATAATACCATGATTATAGTATAGAAAGTAATTCTTAACGTATGGTAAATTGTGATATTAAATTTAAAGTCTGCATATTTATATAGGACGACACAATTTAATATAACAGCTACTAGTAATGCGATTGCCGTACCAATGACAGCACCTAATGTATGAAATACCATAATTAGTGGTAAGTTTATAACTGCTTTGATGACTAATGAAGCAATAACGATCCAAACTGTTAAAGCTTGTTTATCAATACCTTGTAACATTGAAGCTGTTACTGATAATAATGCAATTAAAATACTAACTGGTGCATACCAGAATAATATTTCTGTACCCATTGGATTATAACTATAGAACACATTATATAAAGGCTGTGCTAATACCATAATGCCAAGTGATGCTGGAACTGTTAAATATAGCAATACGCCTAATGATTTTCTAATTTGATGATGCATTGCATCAATTCTACCTGAATTATATGTGTTCGTAATAAATGGAACTAAACTCACTGCAAATCCTGCTGCAAGAGATGTTGGAATCATAACAATTTTATTAGTTGTCATGCTCAGCATTGTGAAATAAATATCTTGTAATTCACTACCTACACCTGCCATCGCTAATCCAGTATTATGTGTAAATTGGTCGATTAAGTTTATAATCGGGAAACATAAACTTACAATTACAAATGGTATACTGTATTTAATGATTTCTTTATATATTTTGATATACGAAACATCAATATCACTTGTATCTTGTTCAACTTCTGCTTTTATTAAATGTCTTCTCTTCATCCAAAAATAAAGTAAAGTCAATAATGCAATAATTGCACCGATACCTGCAGCAAATGTTGCAACTTGGTTGGCCATTAACACAGAACCGTCCATTACATTTAATACAATATAACTTCCGCCAAGTATAAATGCGATACGCGCTACTTGTTCAGTTACTTCAGATACAGCTGTTGGACCCATTGAATTAAATCCTTGGAAGATACCTCTCCATGTTGCAAGTAATGGAATAAATAATACAACAAAACTAATTGTTCTAATAACAGTTGTAATATCTTCTATACTCCAACCGCCTTCTATGCCACCTTTATTTGCTAATGTTAATTGAGCAATAGTTGGTGATAAGAAATAAAGTAATAAAAATCCGATAAATCCTGATACTGTCATAACTAAAAAGCTTGACCGGTACAATTTTCTACTTACTTTATAAGCACCTAATGCGTTATATTTAGATACATATTTCGCAGCTGCTAAAGGAACGCCCGCAGTTGCTATTGTTATCATGATTGTGTATGGTTGATAAGCATATGTAAATGGGGCAAGATTTTTTTCATCGCCTATAATAGCGTAAAAAGGTATTAAATAAAGAATACCAATTACTTTTGTTATTAAAATACTTGCAGTAAGCAGGAAGGTTCCCCTTACTAGCGCTTTACTTTCTGACATAATTTCATCCCTATCTAATTTACTTTTAAATTTAATAATAACAGGTTTATTTCTATTCTACTACTTTTTTAAAGACACATTATTCGTTAAAATATTATTACATCGATTTATGGAGGTAACTTATGTATCATACAATAATTATCGGCGCTGGACCTAGTGGTTTAATGGCCGCATATAGTGCAAGTTCAAATGGTAAAAACGTCTTGCTACTCGAAAAGAAAAAAGGCTTAGGACGAAAGCTCCGCATATCTGGTGGCGGTAGATGTAATGTTACGAACCGCTTACCTTATGAAGAAATTATAAAAAACATTCCTGGTAATGGAAAATTCTTATATAGTCCATTTTCAACATTCGACAATGAATCTATTATACAATTTTTTGAATCTAGATCTGTACAATTAAAAGAAGAAGATCACGGTCGAATGTTCCCTGTTTCTAATCGCGCTCAAGATGTTGTTGATGCACTAGTTGATTCCATTAAACAAAATGGTGTAGAAATACGCCAAGAAACTACAGTATCATCTATTGAAAGTGAAAATCAACGAATAACAGGCGTCACACTACAAGATGGTACATTTATTCCTTCAAAGGCTGTTATCATCGCATCAGGTGGTTGCAGTGTGCCACATACTGGTTCGACAGGAGATGGGTATAAATTCGCTGAGAATTTAGGACATTCTATAACAGAACTATTTCCAACAGAAGTACCGATCAAATCAAGTGAACCATTCATTAAAAACAAAACACTACAAGGATTAAGTTTACAAAATGTTGGACTATCCGTACTCAAAAAAAATGGTAAACCTAGAATCACACATCAAATGGACATGTTATTTACACATTTTGGTATTTCAGGACCTGCAGCATTAAGATGTAGTCAATTTGTGTATAAAGAACAAAAATCTCAAAAGAAAACAGACATACAGATGTCTATAGATGCCTTTCCAGAAATCAAAACACATGACTTAGAACAACAAATTGTAAAAAAACTAAAAGACGAACCAAATAAAGCGATTAAAAATGCACTAAAAGGACTAGTCCAAGAAAGATATTTACATTTTATCGTACAACAGTCAAGTATTGATTTAGATGTGACATACCATCACCTATCCCAACAAGCCATCCGAACATTCGTGGAAAACCTTAAATCATTTACATTCACAGTAAATGGTACACTCCCACTTGATAAAGCTTTTGTAACAGGTGGCGGTGTTAATATTAAAGAAATCGAACCCAATACAATGGCATCCAAAATATGTGCTGGGCTTTACTTCTCAGGTGAAGTACTAGATATCCATGGGTATACAGGTGGCTATAATATTACGAGCGCTCTTGTCACTGGGTATGTAGCAGGCTATAATGCCGCACAATTTAATGATTAAAATTCTATAGAATGTATATAGTTTGGTGTTTGTTATGTGGTGTCCTTATTTACAAAACTACTTGGAATTGTTACTAACTTTAACCTATATTATATTCACACATTATTTAAGGCTGAGACATTTTAAATGTCTCAGCCTTATCTATTTCTTCATTAAACTCTTTTGTTTTCTAAACCATCGTCGCCCCACTCATTCATGCCGCCTTCTACGTTTACTGCATCAATGTCGTGGTCATTTAAATAATCAACTACTCGAGCACTTCTAACGCCACCTGCACAAACAATATAATATGTTTGGTCTTTAGAGAAATGATTTAATTCATTTGGAATTTCTCCCATTGGAATATGCTTAGCGCCAGGGATTACACCTAATGCTACTTCATGATCTTCTCTCACATCAACTATATTAATTGGATTATTAGATGTAATTTTGTTTGCTAATTCTGTTACTGTAATTTCTTTCATAACTAGAACACTCCTAATTGATTAATTTGCTACGATATTAACTAACTTTTGTGGAACTGCAATCACTTTACGGATTGTTTTACCTTCAATCGCTTCTTTGATTTTTTCATTATCCATTGCTACTGCTTCCATTTCATTTTTAGTTAAATCTTTAGAAATTTTGATTTTGTCTTTTAGTTTACCGTTAACTTGGATAACAATTTCTATTTCGTTATCTACTAGTAGTGACTCATCAAATGTTGGCCATTCTTCATAAGATAAAGAATCGTTATGACCAAGTTTTTGCCATAATTCTTCAGAAATGTGTGGCGCAATTGGTGATAACATTTTTACAAAACCTTCAGCATATGCTTTGCTGATTTGATCTTGTTTATAACAATCATTGATGAATACCATCATTTGACTGATTGCAGTATTGAAGTTTAGTGTATCGAAGTCTTCAGTTACTTTTTTAACTGTTTGGTTATAGACTTTATCTAGGTCTGGTGTTTCGTTTTCAACGACCTTATCCGTAATTTTCCCTTCTTCTGTAACAAATAAACGCCATACTCTATCTAAGAAACGACGTGAACCGTCTAGTCCATTTTCACTCCATGCAATTGCAGCATCTAAAGGTCCCATGAACATTTCATATAGACGTAATGTGTCAGCACCATGAGAACGTACAATATCATCAGGGTTAACGACATTACCTTTTGATTTACTCATTTTTTCATTACCTTCACCAAGAATCATACCTTGGTTAAATAATTTTTGGAAAGGCTCTTTAGTTGGAACTACACCGATATCGTATAACACTTTATGCCAGAATCTTGAATATAATAGATGAAGCACTGCATGTTCTACACCACCGATATATAAATCAACTGGTAACCAGTGTTTAAGTTTTTCAGGATCAGCTAATTGTTCATCGTTATGTGGGTCGATATATCTTAAATAATACCAACAGCTACCTGCCCATTGTGGCATCGTATTCGTTTCACGACGCCCTTTCATACCTGTCTTAGAATCTACAACATTAATAAATTCATCAATATTAGCTAAAGGTGATTCTCCTGTACCTGATGGTTTAACTTGATCTGTTTCAGGTAGAATTAGTGGAAGTTCTTCTTCAGGAACTGTTGTCATTGTACCGTCTTCCCAATGTATAACTGGAATTGGTTCACCCCAATAACGTTGTCTACTAAATAACCAATCTCTTAATTTATAGCTTACTTTTTTATGACCGATACCTTTTTCTTCAAGTAATTCAATCGCTTTAGGTACTGCTTCTTCTTTTGTTAAGCCATTTAATGCATCTGAATCAATCATTTTACCATCATCATCATATACAGTGATGATATCTAAATTGAATTTCTCTGCAAACTCAGCATCTCTTTCATCATGTGCTGGAACTGCCATAACAGCACCTGTTCCATAACTAATTAACACATAATCTGCAACCCAAATCGGCATTTTTTTGCCAGTGAATGGGTTTGTCGTAAATGCTCCAGTGAATACACCACTTTTATCTTTTGCTAAATCTGTCCTTTCTAAGTCAGATTTACGAGAAGCTGCTAATTTATATGCTTCAACCGCTTCTTTTTCATCTTCAGTCGTAATTAAATCTACTAAAGGATGTTCTGGTGATAGTACAGCAAAAGTTGCACCGTAAATCGTATCTGGACGAGTTGTGAATACTTCAAATGATAAATCTGTATTATCAATATTAAATTTTAATTCAGCACCTTCAGATCTACCAATCCAGTTTCTTTGCATATCTTTAATAGATTCTGGCCAATCTAATTCATCTAAATCTTCTAATAGACGATCCGCATATTCAGTGATTTTTAATACCCATTGTCTCATAGGTTTGCGAACAACTGGATGTCCTCCACGTTCTGAAACACCATCAACAATTTCTTCATTAGATAACACTGTACCTAGCGCTGGGCACCAGTTTACAGCTACTTCATCAACATATGCTAATCCTTTATTATATAATTGAATGAAAATCCATTGTGTCCATTTATAGTAATCTGGGTCAGTTGTATTCACTTCTCTATCCCAGTCATATGAGAAACCTAGCTCTTGAATTTGTCTTTTAAAAGTCGCTATATTTTTAGCTGTAAATTCTTTAGGATCATTCCCTGTATCAATAGCATACTGCTCAGCAGGTAAACCAAATGCATCCCATCCCATTGGGTGAAGTACATTATACCCTTGCATTCTTTTATATCTTGAGACGATATCTGTAGCAGTATAACCTTCAGGATGTCCTACATGTAAACCAGCGCCAGATGGATATGGAAACATATCTAAAGCGTAAAATTTCTTTTGTCCAAGATTATCGTTAGCTTTAAATGTTTTGTTAGCTGCCCAAAAATCTTGCCATTTCTTTTCGATTTGTTGATGATTATAATTCATTTGTTCGTTCCTCCTATAAAATAAAAAAAAGCCATCCCAACCATCATAACAGTTGGGACGACTTGAATAAATATGCCGCGGTACCACCCAGAATTCACAATTAAGTGCGCTTCATTTATATGGTTTAAGATTGCTTTTAATAAATAATGAATCGTTCATAAGTTCACTTAATGGATATCATCAGTTCTCAGCACCACTGACTCTCTTAAGATTCGCATTAAAGCTACTTTTCTTATATACAACCTAATATTATGCAATTTCAATATATTTTGCAAGTCTTATTTGTTAATATCATGTATCTTGCTTTGAAATACCTCTATCATAAATGTATAAAAAGTAATAACCTATTAAAATAAGTAATATCATACTGTAAAACATCATTTTCATATCAAACATATCAACTATTACGCCACCTACAACTGGCCCAAATGCTTTTCCTATTGTTGAAGATGCGTTTACAATACCTTGATATGCACCCATTCTGCCTTTAGGTGCTAATTTATTTGCAATTGCAGGTACTGCTGGCCATACAAACATTTCTCCAAATGTTAAAATAACCATCCCTACAACAAACATTGTAAATTGTTCAGCAAAGCTTGTAATCACATAACTTAAAATAAAAATCGTTAGCCCTATAAACATTTGTAATTTCAATTTCTCTTTGAATCTATTGATAAACGGTGCAATTAAAGGTTGTCCTGCTAAAATCAATACACCATTTATTGTCCAAAGGAAACTATATTGTTTCAAGGATATACCAACTGATTGTGTATAAGTCGCAATTGTCGTTTGCCACTGAACATAACCAATCCAACATAAACTAAACATAACACATAGAAGTATAAGTGCAGTAAATTTACTTTTATCTTTAACTTGCATAGCACTCGTGATGCCTTCATCATTTTTCAAATGAATATCTAAATCTATGTTGTAATATTTTAAAGCAATTATGATAAATAAGACATATAGTAGTAAGTTCGCCATAAAAATATAATTAAAGCTAAAGTCCGCTACAAACCCACCTGCTGCAGCTCCAATAGAAACACCTAAGTTTTGAGCAAGATAAATTGCATTAAATGTTGTGCGTCCTCCGTTTGGCCAACTTGCAGCAGCCATTGCATAAATAGCTGGCACAATCACGCCTCCACCGAAACCAAGTATCACAAGCCAAAACGGATACCATGGCCAATCATTTAAAAAGTTTAACCCGATTAAACTTAAAATATTTAAAATAGAGGCAAAAATTATAGAACGAAACCCACCAATTTTGTCGAATAAACTTCCGCCTAATAAATTCCCGATTACACTCCCGAATGCATTAATCATTAAAACGATACCAGCTGTACTTAAACTCTTACCTAATTCTTCATTCATATATATTGTATTAAGTGGCCATAAGAAACTTGATCCTGTAATATTGATCGCCATTCCTATGATGAGCATTTTAACAATTTTCGGCATTCTCAAGGATTTCAACCTCCTCTCAAATTTTGTCAATTTTAATAGTCTAAACCTTTTTCTGCAAAAGTTCAATATTATATGTTAAAATGCTTTAGATAAGTTTGTAGAACAGGATGTGAAATATAATGACAGAACAATTCCGTTATGCATTTGATAACAAAAGATATCATACATGGAATTATCATTTACGAAATAAATTTGGTGAGAAGATTTTTAAAATAGCATTAGATGGTGGATTTGATTGTCCAAACCGTGACGGCACAGTAGCACATGGGGGTTGTACATTTTGTTCAGCAGCCGGGAGTGGAGACTTTGCAGGTAACCGTGCAGAACCAATCCATGTACAATTTAAAGAAATTAAAGACAAAATGCATGAAAAATGGTCCGAAGGAAAATATATCGCTTATTTTCAAGCTTTTACAAATACGCATGCGCCAGTTGAAGTATTAAGAGAAAAATACGAAGCTGCTTTATCAGAAGAAAATGTAGTTGGACTATCAATTGCAACAAGACCAGACTGCCTACCAGATGATGTTGTAGAATACTTAGCAGAATTAAATGAAAGAACATATTTATGGGTAGAACTTGGATTACAAACCGTTCACCAAGAAACTTCAGATTTAATTAACCGTGCACATGATATGAAATGCTATTACGAAGGTATTGCTAAATTAAGAAAACACAATATCAATATATGTACACATATCATTAATGGTTTACCTGGTGAAGATTACAATATGATGATGGAAACAGCAAAAGAAGTCGCACAAATGGACGTTCAAGGGATTAAAATTCATTTGTTACACCTACTTAAAGGTACACCAATGGTTAAACAATACGAAAAAGGTATGCTTGAATTCATGACTCAAGATAATTATACGCAACTCGTTTGTGACCAATTAGAAATTTTACCAGAAGAAATGATCATTCATCGTATTACAGGTGATGGCCCTATCGATTTAATGGTTGGACCTATGTGGAGTGTAAATAAATGGGAAGTCCTTAATGCTATAGACAATGAACTTAAAGAACGTGGCACAATGCAAGGATCTAAATTCAAGAAAGCAGAACAAGTTCAAAAATGATTGTTCAAGGAATTTTACCATTCGCAAGAGATTTAATAGCAACACATATAACGGATAAAAGTATCGTAGTTGATGCAACATGTGGGAATGGCAATGATACACTTTTCCTTGCTAATCAAGTTCCAAACGGCGAAGTATACGCGTTCGATATACAAGAAGAAGCCATTAATAATACTAAAATCAAAACAGAAGCATATAGTAATATTCATTATTATCAAACAGGTCACGAAAATGCAGCACCTATAATAAAAGAACGTCATGAGCAAATAGACGCATCAATATTTAATTTAGGCTATTTACCAAAAGGCGATAAACATATTACAACGAATGCACCGACAACAATTAAAGCAATTGAAAGTCTATTCGAAATGACAAGTAAAAATGGCATCATCGTATTAGTCGTATATCCAGGACACCCAGAAGGACAGATAGAATCTAACGAAGTCATCAATCATGTTAGTTCAATAGATCAACAATCAGCACACGTGCTCCACTATCAATTTATAAATCAAAAAAACAATCCACCATATATAATAGCAATTGAAAAAAGATAAAAATGAGTGAAATGACAGAACGCAAACCTTGGGAATGGGTTTGCGTTTTTTATGTGATATTGGAGGTTTTTGGATATATCCGGTGGTTAAGGTATGACTTGGATCATCTCTTAGCTTTATTCGGTACTTAAGCCATGACTTGGTCGATCTCTTGGGTTTACTCATCACTTTAGACATGACTTGGTTCATCTCTTGGCTTTACTCTCGACTTAAGCCACGACTTGGTCAATCTCTTGGCTTTACTCTCGACTTAAGCCACGACTTGGTCAATCTCTTGGCTTTACTCTCGACTTAAGCCACGACTTGGTCAATCTCTTGGCTTTACTCTCGACTTAAGCCACGACTTGGTCAATCTCTTGGCTTTACTCTCGACTTAAGCCACGACTTGGTCAATCTCTTGGCTTTACTCTCGACTTAAGCCACGACTTGGTCAATCTCTTGGCTTTA